>Ga0272448_1000042_pt1 | contig 175117 bp, 162 predicted proteins | sample YNPCB0191_FD_202220 | JGI IMG/M metagenome (GOLD analysis project Ga0272448, IMG submission 202220) | Hot spring sediment microbial communities from Yellowstone National Park, WY, United States - YNP-CB-019-1 | ecosystem: Environmental > Aquatic > Thermal springs > Hot (42-90C) > Sediment... | reverse complement strand
GCAACGTGCCCATCCGGAAACGGAGGCGGTTCGATGAAGGTCGTCAAGCGAAAGAGCAACATCAAGCGACGTCGCACTCACGGTTTCAGAGCCAGGATGCGCACCAAGGGCGGACGCAAGGTCCTGAGCCGGAGGCGGGCGAAGGGGCACTGGCGCCTCACTCCGGAATGATGTTGCGGTCCGGTGGCCGCCGCAGGACAAGACTGCGTCAGAATTGCCATTGCGGGCGCGCGTGCAAGACGTGTCTGGAGATGTAGGCTGCGAGGCGTTCGAAGGTCAGGGTCGGCACGTCCCGGAACCGCCCGCTGGCCACGCTCTCCAGCGATCTGCCAGGCATCGGGGCTGTGTTCCGTATGACATCCGCCTGGAGTTCCAACGGCGGGGATCCCTCTTCCAGATGTAAACGGAGCCTCACGCAGGTTCCAGCCGCCGGTGCGTTCCTCGCCTCCATGGCGAACCCACCCACCGAGAGGTCCGTCAAGCAACCGGATTCCCATCTTCCGAGCAGTCTCCCGCGCGGTCGGAATTCCACCGGCAACCGTTTCTTGAGCCGGATGAACCGCCGCCACTCCAGACCGTCCGGATGGCGCACTTTGTCGCCGATAACGGAAAGCACGCGTTCGCGCTGCCCCGCGTCGAGCGCGAAAAACCTCACTCCGATCCAGGAGGATTCTCTGTTCGCGTCAGGCGCCCACCAGACCGCTTCACCGCGGATCTGCCATTCGGGTCCGATGGTTGCTGCCCCCGCCTCGAGGAGCAGGCGTGTTCCCGGCGCGACCGGAGAGGGTGCCGAGAGGAGTAGCCCACCGAGGCCCAGATTCAAGGTTGCGGAATGGATCTCATCGCGCGTTTCGCGCCCCAGAACGCTGAATGTGAACGGCAGTCGCCTGCCGACGCGGATGTAGCGCCGCCGCTCCTGCGGGGGAACGGGGACCGGCGGGGCGGTGGCATCGGTGGCGCTCATCTTCTTTCCCGATCGCGACTCGCTTCCAGGAGAAGTCGGCCGGTCGTGGCGTGAATGCGGACTGTGTCGGCGAAGTCCTCTGCGTAACCGCCGCCCAGAACTGCCGCTATCGGTATCGAGCGGGTCGCGCAGTGTCGGATAACGCACAAGTCTCGCTGGCGGAGGCCATCGAGCGTGAGCGCCAGGCCACCCAGGAGGTCGTGCTCGTAAGGGTCGGCACCAGCGACATAGACTACGAGTTCCGGCCTGTGCGAATCGAGGATATCGGGCAGGTGCCGCTCGAGGAGCGCCAGGTATTCCTCGTCGCCCGCACCGTCGTCGAGGCCGATGTCGAGGTCACTGCGCTGTTTCACGGGATAATTGTTTTCCTGGTGCATGCTGAAGGTGAAGACGCTCGGCTCGGTCTGGAAGATAAAGGCAGTTCCGTTGCCCTGGTGCACGTCCAGGTCCACGACCGCCGCTCGCTTCAGGAGGCCCCGCGACTGAAGTACGCGGATGGCAACAGCGATGTCATTGATGTAGCAGAAGCCCTCCGCGTGGTCCGGAAAGGCGTGGTGGAAGCCGCCAGTGAGGTTCATGGCGAAGCCAGTCTCCAGCGCGCACTGGCAGGCCAGTGTCGTTCCTCCCGCGGCCAGCGCGAAGGCCCTGACAATCTCCTCCGAGATGGGCAGTTCGGACGGAATCGTGCGGTGCGTCCACCTCAGCGAGAAAAGGTCGTCGAGGTACGCCTCGGTGTGAACGAGTGAGAGTTCCTCCCGCGTTGCAGGTTCTGGCCGGAGGAAGTCGTCCTCGCGGACATCGCTCTCTGCCAGGAGCGCCTGCTGCACGGCCTCGAACTTGCGCATTGGAAAGACATGCGCACCGATGTCGCAGTAGTAGTCGGGCGAGTAGATGAAGCGGCAGCGGTGATCGCTCATGATTCGCACTTGCGCGCTGACGCAGGGCGTCCGCCGGCCTTCGCGCGGTAATACTCGACGGCTACCGGGACCCCTTCCTCGAGAGGAGTTCTCGCGCTCCACCCCATCTCCCTGGCGATGCGAGAACTATCCAGGGCAATGTGGCGCACCTCGCCGGGCCTGAAGTCCGTATAGATCGGACGCACCTCGCTGCCCACCGCCCTGCGGACGGCCTCGAAAATCTCGTCGTCGCTCGTCCGTCGGCCCGTGCCAACGTTGTAGGAGCGGCCATCGCCGGTCTCGAGAGCGAGGACATTCGCCTCGACAACGTCGCCGACGAACACGTAATCGCGCGTCTTCGACCCATCTCCGAAGATGCTCGGTCTCTTGCCCGCGAGCATCGTCTCGCTGAATATTGCCACCACGCCGGCTTCCCCGTGAGGGTCCTGGCGCGGGCCGTACACGTTCGCGTACCGCAGCGTCGTCGCGCGGAAGCCGTAGAGGTCCGCAAAAAGGAACAGGTATTTTTCTGCGGCGTACTTCGAACAGCCGTAGGGGCACAGGGGACGGACGGGCGTGTCCTCATCGGCGGGGATTCGTTCCGGTTCCCCGTACATCGCTCCGCCCGAAGAAGCGTAGATGACTTTTTGGCAGCCCGATTCCCCGGCGCAGCGGAAAACGTTTATGGAGCCCAGTATGTTCACGCTGGCGTCGTGAACGGGGTCCTCGACGGAGCGGCGGACGTTGACCTGCGCAGCGTGGTGGTTCACTATTTCGGGTCGGAACTCGCCGAATACGGCCGCGAGTTGTGGGGAGCAGATGTCCTCACGAAAAAATCGGGCGCGCGGATTCAGGTTCGCTTCCCGTCCCGTAGACAGGTCGTCCACGACCGCCACCTCGTGTCCGAGTTCGATGTAGCGGTTAACTACATGGCTTCCGATGAACCCGGCACCGCCTGTCACCATGATTCGCATCGAAAGTCTCGCTAATCGTCGTGGCCCACGCGGGGAAGTATAGCATTCATCACGCGTTTCCGCCACACGAGGAGGCGGCCAACGGCGGATGCGTTGCGACGTTGACTGGAGCGCGCGACGGGCTTACCATGTTCTGGCGACGGCGAGTTCGCGGATCCGACTCCCACGTTCGGGGCGGTGGGTCCGACATCCACAGCGCGGACGCAGCGTTCCTGTCCGGGAGATGGCCTTGGGCCCCGAGATGGCTTCGAATGCTCCGCCAGACAGCGAGCCGCGCGCTGGTTCAGGGCGCAGGCGGTTCGTGTTGTGGCTCATGGCCGTATTGCTAGCATGCGTCGCGTTCGCCTGGGCGGTCTTCCATCGTGAGGAACCGGAGATCGTCGCCTCGGGCGTGACTTACTTCCAGGCAGTTCGACATGACCCCTACGGCCTCCTGCCCACTGGAGCCAGCGACGTTCACTATGCGCTCCGGCAGGGTGATTACTACGCGAATTTCCGCATGGATGAGAAGGATTTTCTGGAGTGGACGAGGAGCCGAGGCTGGGCGGTGTCGCCCATTCCGGATGGCGGGGTGCACCGCCCGGCGGTGTGGGCGGGGAAGATCATCCTCCGAGAGGTGCCAGCCGGCCACATCTACGAGTCTCGGGTGAGTGGGAATGCGGAGGGCGGCCCCATGCTACGCATCCTGTACGACCGTTCCGTGGGTCGCGTGTATCTCAGCCGCGTCGGCGAGTGAAACATGGACATATACAATCTCGTGAGCCTGGGGGGCGTTGCTGCGCTGGTGTTGATCGGTTGGATCCTGTCGGCCGACCGGAGGCGCGTGTGCTGGAGGACCGTCTGGGCGGGGGTGTTACTTCAACTGGTTATCGGACTTCTCGTGTTCTGGAGCCCGCGAAGCAGGGAAGTATTCGTGGCCCTGAACGAGATAGTGTTGAAGATCCTCGGTGCAGCAGCGGAGGGGCAGCGCTTCGTCTTCGGGCCGCTTGCGGAAGGCTCTTCGGGGTTCATCCTCGCCACGCAGGCCCTGCCGGTCATAATCTTCTTTTCGGCGCTCATGGGTTTACTCTACTACGTGGGGGTTATGCAACGGGTGGTGCTGGCGTTCGCGTGGTTGTTCAAGCGATTGATGCGAGTCAGCGGGGCAGAGAGCCTGTGCACCGCGGCCAACATCTTCGTCGGCATAGAATCGGCGACGACAGTGCGTCCGCATCTAGGGGCGATGACGCGCTCCGAGTTCTGCACGATATTGACGGCGGGGATGGCGACCGTGGCCTCGAGCACAATGGCGTTGTACGTGTTGCTCCTCCAAGGGGTGTTCCCGACCATCGCGGGGCATCTGCTCAGCGCATCGGTACTCTCTGCGCCGGCGGCGCTGGTAATGTCGAAGTTGCTCCTGCCGGAGACCAGCGAGCCAGCGACGCTCGGCGAGGACGTCCACTTCGAGTACGAGCGCGAGTCGAGCGCTGTAGAAGCCGTTATCGCCGGCGCCATGGCGGGCGTTAAACTGGTCGTTGGCATCGTGGCCCTTCTCATCGCATTCCTGGGGCTCGTGGCTATGGCGGACCTGGCATACAAGTCCGCGACGACGCTTTCCATTGCGGACGCCCTGGGATTGGTGTTCGCTCCGATGGCGGTCCTCGTGGGCATCCCTCCAGCCGATGCGGCCCTCGCGGGGAAACTGTTCGGCCTACGGCTCGTCGCAACCGAGGTCCCCGCCTATCAGCGGCTGGCCGAGGTGATGGCATCGGGGGGATTTGTTCATCCGAGGAGCGCTGTCATCGTGGCATACGTTCTGTGCGGGTTTGCCCACGTCGCCTCGCTCGCCATCTTCGCCGGTGGCATCTCGGCCCTGGTGCCCGAGCGACGCGGCGATATCGCGGCAGTCGGCCCACGTGCCCTTCTTGCCGCCACCATGGCATGCCTCATGACCGGGGCGGTCGCGGGGACGTTCTTCCACCGCGCGGCGGTCGTCATCACCCCATGAACGACGTTCAACCCGCGCCGGGTTTCGAGAGGAGAGCAACGAGCATCGCAGTTGCCAGGCCAGCCAACCCGGCCCCGATCCCGAACGCGATCGAAGGACCGAGCGCCGCCCAGAAAACGCCGAAGACGAGGCTGGCCGGCAGCGTTGCCAAGCCAACCGCGCCGTGATAGATGCCGTACGCTGTTCCGCGGCGTTCCGTCGGCACGAGGTCGGCCACTAGCGCCTTCTCCACACCTTCCGTAAAGCCGTAATATATTCCATACGCAAGTATCAAGGCGAGGAACAACCACGACTGTTTCACGAGGGCCATGCCCAGATAGACAAGGGCGTACACCGACCAGCCAATCACGAGGACCGGTTTTCGGCCCAGGCGGTCCGAGAGCATCCCGCCAGGAAGGCTGAAGGCTATCTTCGACAGATGCAATGCCACCCACAGGCCGATTATCTGGACCAATCCGAGTTGGAACTTGGTCTTTCCGTAGAAGACCAGGAAGAGGTCGGAACTGTTTCCGAGGGTGAAGAGGGTGACGGTGGCGACGAACCAGTAGAATCGGCTCGGCAGGGGAACGTGCGGGTCCTCTCCAGGGTGTGTCCGCGCCGCTCTTGTTGGCGCGACCTCGCGAACCTTCCATGCGAGCGCGATCATCGCTGCGATTCCCGGGACGAGCGCGATGGCGAACAGCATCCGAAGAGCACGCATCTCGTCCGGCGTTGCCCTCGTCTCGGTGCTGTGCCACAGTCCGTAGCCCAGAAATCCATATAGTAAGGCGATTGCCGTCAGCGGGCCGGCCACTGCCCCGGCGTGGTCCATGGCGCGATGGAAACTGAATGCCAGACCGCGCGCCGTGGCATCCGCCGAATCTCCTATCAGGGCGTCGCGCGCCGCCGTGCGAGTGCCTTTGCCGACCCGATCCAAAAACCTGAGCGCGATCACGTGCCAGCCCGCTGTTGCAAGGGCCATCAACGGCCGCGCGATCGTCGAGATACCGTAGCCTGCTACCACGAACACCTTCCGCCTGCCGAGCACATCGCTCAGCCGACCGGTGACGAGTTTGAGCAGACTCGCGGCGCTTTCGGCCAGGCCCTCCATCAGACCGACATATATTGCAGCCGTTGCCAGCGGGACGAGGCCCGTGAAGAAGACGGGCAGGAGCGGATAGATCATCTCGCTGGAGAGGTCGGTGAAGAAACTCACGATGCCCAGCATGAGCACGTTGCCCTTGAGCGTGCTCCAGCGCCCGGCCGCTGGCACATCGGTCTGCGGAGGTCCGCTCCTCTCCATGGGCTTCTCCTCGTCTGCAAGACGCTCAGTTTACAGGTGTCGCGTAGCCGACGCAATGTTCCCTTTGACCGTCGGTGCGCGTTAACCTATGCTAAGGGCTTGGCGGAGACGGCGACCGCGATCTCGTGGCCGTGGTGTGAGTTCATGGACGCGATCGGGAACGACATCTTCGGTAGCACCTTTGCCTGCGAGTGTGGGCGGACGCACCACATCGAACCGCGGGTAGTTCGCTACGTCCGGGGTGTCTGCCGCGAACTCCCAGGTCTCTGTTCTCTCGTCGCGGGTGGCCGGCGAGTCGCGGTCCTCATGGATGTCAGGACTCGCGATGTCATGGGCGCTGAGGTGTGCGAGGTGCTCTCGTCAGCCGGATGGCAGGTCCGCGAGATGGTGCTGGAGGACGCGCCGACAGGCGGGACGCCGGTGTGCGACGACCGCACGAAGGAATGCCTCGGGATTGCGGCTGGCGAGTTCGACCTGATCGTGTCCGTGGGCAGTGGCGTGTTATCCGACTTGGGCAAGTGGGTCGCCTGCGACCTCGGCCTGCCATGCCTTGCGGTGGCGACTGCGGCAAGCATGAACGGATATTCCTCCGCGAACGTAGCCCCTACCGTGAGAGGTGTCAAGAGTCTGGTGCGCGCCCGGCCACCCGCTGTCGTGGTGGCGGATCCCGATGTCATCGAGGGCGCTCCCTGGCGGCTCACCGCCGCGGGCCTGGGCGACATCATCGCGAAGCCCGTCAGCAGTGCCGACTGGCGGATGAACCACGTGCTCTTCGGCGATTTCTACTGCGAGCGCGCCGTCGGGCTCGTGGCCGAGATAGAACCGCTCTACCTGGAAAGGCCCGAGGCCCTGAAGCGCCGTGAACCCGGGGCTATCGCGGCGCTCTTCAGCGGATTGCTCCTTACGGGGGTGGCTATGACCATGGCGGAGTCGTCTGCGCCTTCGTCCGGCGGGGAACATATGATCGGCCATGCGCTCGACATGATGTCCTCCGTTGATGCGGCGCCCCATGACCTCCACGGTCGTCAGGTGGGAATTGGCACGGTGTTGGCATCGGAGTTGTACCGTCGCGTTCTGACGCTGGGGTCGCCGGACGCCATCGAGGTGGTCGGCGGCGTGGACCGCAGGTTCTGGGGTCCACTTGCGGATGCGGTGGAGGCGCAATACACCCAGAAGATTGAGAGGCTGGTGCGCGCGCGGGAAGCGCTCCGGCGTGGGGCCGCATGGGACCGCCTCCGCGAGGAACTCGCGCGGATGGTGAGGCCGCCCGGCGCGGTTCGCGAAGTCCTTCGGAGGGCAGATGCGGCCTCGTGTGCGGCCGATATAGGCTGTGATCGGGAACGGCTTCTCGCTGCGTTCGTCCACGCGCACGAGATCCGGGCGCGTTTCACGATACTCGACCTGGCGCGGCTCGTGGGCATAATGCCCCACGCGGCGCGGGAAATCGTGGAAGAATGGGCGTGAATTTCATGAACCGCTTTCCGGCTCTGCGCAGAGCGGAGTACCCTGATTCGCGGCTTGACACCGTTGGCAAGTGAAGTAGAATAGAATTTTCAGGGAATATCGAGAACGGATCTCGCTGGGGCGGTGACGACAGGCACATCCTATCGAATGAACGGGAGGTGGTACAAATGTCCAAGATCATCGGGATAGACCTCGGCACGACCAACTCGGTCGTGGCCGTCATGGAGGGTGGTAAACCGGTCGTCCTCACGAATTCCGAGGGCAGCCGGCTTACCCCATCGGTGGTCGCGTTCACGGGCGAGGAACGGCTCGTCGGACAGGCAGCGAAGCGACAGGCCATCACAAACCCCAAGAACACCATTTTTTCCATAAAGCGTTTCATGGGTCGGCGCCACAACGAGGTGGCGGCGGAGGAGAAACTCGTGCCCTATACGATAGTGGGCGGACCCAACGACCTGGTGAAGGTTCACGTGGAGAAGGAGGGAAGGGACTTCACACCGCCCGAGATCTCGGCGATGATCCTGCAGAAACTCAAACAGACCGCCGAGGACTACCTGGGGGAGAAGGTCACCGAGGCCGTAATTACTGTCCCCGCCTACTTCAACGACAGCCAGCGTCAGGCCACGAAAGACGCAGGGGAGATAGCGGGGTTCAAGGTGCGGCGCATTCTGAACGAGCCGACGGCTGCCGCGCTGGCTTACGGGATGGACAAGAAGAAGGACGAGAAGATCGCGGTTTTCGACCTCGGCGGCGGTACGTTCGACATCTCCATACTCGAGACGGGCGACGGCGTGTTCGAGGTCAAGGCAGTCAACGGCGACACGCATCTTGGCGGAGACGACTACGACCAGGTCCTTATTGACTACGTCGCCGAGGAGTTCAAGAAGCAGTACGGGATAGACCTCCGAAAGGACCAGATGGCCCTCCAGCGCCTGAAGGAGGCATGTGAGAAGGCGAAGTGCGAACTGTCGAGCCAGGTCCAGACGGAGATCAACCTTCCCTTCATCACCGCTGACCACACTGGCCCGAAGCACCTCCAGATGACCATCACACGCGCGAAATTCGAGCAGTTGACCGCGCATCTTACCGAGCGCACCCGTAAGCCATGCGAGCAGGCGCTAAAGGATGCTGGGCTGAGGCCGTCGGACATTGACGAGGTGATCCTCGTCGGTGGTGCGACGCGCATGCCAGCCGTCCAGCGGATGGTCAAGGAGATCTTCGGCAAGGAGCCGAACAAGAGCGTGAACCCCGACGAGGCCGTGGCCATAGGCGCCGCCATCCAGGCCGGCATCCTTGCCGGAGAGGGTCCGGGCGACGTCGTGCTCCTGGATGTGACCCCGCTCTCGCTCGGCATCGAGACTCTCGGCGGAGTCATGACCAAACTCATCGAGCGCAACACGACCATACCTACCCAGAAGAAGGAGATATTCTCCACTGCCGCCGATAATCAGACCGCGGTGGAGATACACGTCCTCCAGGGCGAGCGCGAAATGGCGGCCGACAACCGCACCCTCGGCAGGTTCCAACTCGTGGGCATACCGCCAGCGCCGAGGGGCGTCCCGCAGATCGAGGTCACGTTCGACATAGATGCGAACGGCATCCTCAGCGTCTCCGCCAAGGACCTGGCAACCGGCAGACAACAGGCCATCCAGATTCAGTCGAGCAGTGGCCTGACGAAGGAAGACATCGAGCGGATGCGGCGCGATGCCGAAGAACACGCCGAGGAGGATAGGCGCAAACGGGAACTCATCAACGCCCGCAATCAGGCGGACAGCATGATATACTCCGTCGAGAAGACCCTCAAGGAGCATGGTTCCAAACTGGGCACTGCGGACCGCAAGCGCGTCGAAGATGCGATTGCCGACCTCAGGAAGGCGATGTCCGGCGATGACACGGACGACATCAAGCGAAAGACAGATGCTCTTGCGAACGCCGCTCACGCGCTCGCCCAGATGTTGTATCAGCAAGCCCAGACGCAGCAGCGGGCTGCCAGCGGAGCCGGAAGCAGCCGTTCGTCCGAGTCAACCGGCGAGAAGAAGCGTGGCGATGACGTGGTTGACGCGGACTATGAGGTCCTCGACGACGACAAGGACAAGGGGAAGTGACCAGGGCGGGGATGCGAACGCGCCCTGCGATTTTTCCACATCCGGTGGTTTGGTCCGCTAGCCCCCGCGGGCACCGCTGCGTCCGGTTCGCCCCTGGTTTGTTCCTCGCGGCGTGGCGGCCTGGCGCCCCGAGCGGAAGGAGTTCCACACCACCAGGGCGCAGCCCGCCACAATGGCCACGTCCGCCACGTTGAATATCCCCGGCCAGGAGACGATCTGACCGAGGTGAAGGTGCACAAAGTCGCGCACCATGCCGTCGTACAGGAGTCGGTCGTACAGGTTGCCGGCCGCGCCACCGAGGAGCAGAGCGAGCCCAACGAGAAGTGCCCGACTCGTGCATCCATACCGCCACGCTGCCCAGGATATCGCGACGCAGGCAATCATGGAGAAGACGATGAGAAGCGACTTTCGGCCCGCCCCCATGCTGAAGGCCGCACCAGGGTTATGTCGCACCTGGAACTCGATGAGAAATGGGATCACGGTCAGTCGGTCCCCCTGTGGCAATGCGCTGTGGACATACCACTTGCTCAGGAGGTCGGCACCGACCGTGCAGGAGGCAACCAGGAGAAAGGTTACCGCCGCTCTCCGGCTGTCCCACCGTCCGGGACCGGCGGTCATCGCTTCTCTTCTTTCACGGAATTACTGAGACTGGCTCTTTTCCGACTTCCGCTGACACTCGATGCAGTACTTCGCGTAGGGGAGTGCGCGCAATCGCGCCTTCGGAATCAACTTGCCACATTCGCAAACGCCGTAAGTGCCATCTGCGATTCGCTTGAGCGCCTCGTCTATCTGCCTCAGTTCCTCCTCCTCGTTCTCGATCAACCCCAGGAGAAATTCGTGTTCGAAGTTCTCGGAACCGATATCAGCCATGTGGTACGGCACCACCGAGAGTTCGCCGGACGCGGCGACTGCCGATTTCTTCAGGGCATTGTCCGCCATCTGGCTGACGTCGCCCGCCACGATCTGGCGACGCCGCAAAAGCAGATCGCGGAACTCCTTGCATTCGCTGGCGCTAAGTCTCTTGCGGGATGTCGGCAAGACTGACTCCTTTCCATCGCTTTCCACGATGCATGCGACCCATATTAATATCGTCGGTGCAGCACAATATTATAACCCATATATCCGCCCAGTCAAACAGCGCGAATCAAGACATCTGAAATCTTACCGGGGAGGGTATCATCCAGCCATTTGTGATCTTACCGAAAGCGCAGCATTGCCGTTCTCCGCCGAAGAACTCCTCAGGCACGTTCTGGCGAATTGTGGATGTCCGGGGCCAGCACATATGCCCTGGGGCGCCAGAGCGGGTGGTAGGATTCTTTTACCCTCTCCAGATTCGACAGACCCGAGGACCCACCCATGTTTATCCAATCGAACCCCTCGAGTTCGCGACAGAACTGGCGGAACATGAATTGCGCTGCCCCGCGGACGCTTCTGTCGGCGACCTCGAACATTACGAAGAAACTCCTGCCATCGGCCAGTGGAGTACCGGCCGTGACCCCGACGAGGCGCCCACCCGCTTCCAGAACCCGCGCCACGATTCCGAGGGCCTCGGCATTCTTCAGGGCATGGATGAGACAGCGGAAGGATGCCTCCGCCTGCGCAGTGAAGAACGGTTCGGGATGGGTGGCGCAACGTTCACTCAACCACGAGCGGTACAGGCTGACGACGTCGCAAAGATCGGCGGAGGCGAAGGGCCGCCAGTTCCAGCGATTGTCTCGTTCGAACCGGTTGCACATCTGCCGCTTCTTCTCGTATCGGTTGCCGCTCAATTCCGACAGGTCTTTCCTGGCGCAAACGTATTCGACGCTCCATCGGGTGGTTCGCCAGCCTTTTCCCGACAGGGCGGCTTTCAGCGATTCATCCGCCTCCTGTATTCGGGGCGAGGCGCCGCCGGGTCGCAGGTTTTCGATCAGGTGTAAACCCTCCGTTGCGGCTTCTGTGGGGTCGCCGTCACCCATCGGCGGCACGATCATGAAGCAATCCCCATCGCCCAGCGCGACGATGACAATGCGCTGCCCCACGTGTTTCCACCAGATGTCGAAGGCACAGGACCAGACGTGGACCGAGGCGAAGGCGTACATGGAAAGGGCTGGCGCGTTCGCCTCGAAGTAAGGCGCCAGGATTCGCCGTGCGGACAGTGTCAACCGTTTCAGCCCGAGGTCGTTCCGACAAAGCACTCTCGACAATTTTTCGAGGCGGACCAGCGGTCGCGCATGAGGTTTCCATTCGCCCACGATTCCCCCGCAATCCTCCACTTCGCCGATCGCAGTTCCTTCGAGCAGATCAGCCAAGCGCAGCGCGCAACTTCGCACGGCTTCCCGCCGGCCAGGGGCGGACAAGACCGGACAATTTCCGTCCAGCGCGAGCCAGATTGCTCCGCCATCCGGCTCATACATGAGTATGTACGGGTACAGCCGGCAGTCCAGGGGCCGGACGCGGTAAATACGGCAAGCGTTGGATGGCGCATCGAAAGCGGGGCATACGAAATGCGCGTCTCGGCGCACGAGGAGCGCCGCATGGCCGCGCCCGAAGCGTCCTGGCGGGAAGGAGTCGCGGTCAAGGCCGGAGGTGCAGGCGTGTTCGATCTCCTTGTTGGAGAAAAACGGGGCGAAGGCGCTGCCCGGCTCTGGGAAGCGACAGCACACATCACACGCCAGACAGTCAGACTGACGCAGTCCAGCGTGCCTCTCGATAGTCAGCGAGATCGGGTCCACGCACATTCTCTGCCGTAGATGGGGTATATGACCGGATTGTTGCGGTCCGCATCGTAATCATACCTAAATTCGCGCGCCGGAAGGAACGATATACGATTTGACACAGTGGAAACCTGCGGTGCGCGCCATCTTGACGCCGTCGAGGGACGACCCTACAATCCCGTGGAAGCGCGCGGCGGGCGGGGTCCAGCGCGGTCGCGCGCCTACGCGGGTGGGAGTGCCTGGTGGGTTTTGCCCGGGGAGGGCTCGGTGCGTCTCAGTGCACGCCGGCTCGCGATATGCGTCCTGGTCTACCTCATCTCGGCGGTCGCGGCCGGAGAGGTGCAGCAGCCGTTCGTACTCTCGCTGGAGTTTCGCCGGGCGCCCCCGCCAGCGGTCGAAGTGGTCATCCCGCAGAGGCTGTCGGCTCCCGCCGACGGCGCGCCCACGGTTGCCCAGGGGGAAAAGGGCGGAGGGACGGAGGCGCGGACGGCCCTGCCTCCGCCGCCGAAAGTTGACGGTATCCTCGACGATCCTTGCTGGCAGCAGGCCGGATACGTCGTCGTCGGGTCGGACGTATCTGGCGGCGATGCCTCGCGCGTGACCAGGGCCCGTGTCTGCTGGGACGCGACCAATCTTTACGTGGCGTTCGAATGTCGCGAACCGGCCCTGCACAACTACCCGACCTGGACCCGTCGGACGGATGGTCTGCCGTCGGAGAATGTGCAGGTACTTCTCCAGCCGCGTTCCGATTCGGCGAAGGCCTACCGCCTCGCGATAGACCCGAACGAGGCCACCTATGCCTGGTCCTTTCAGGAGGGTGTGGACTGGAAGCCGAGGTGGACAGCGCGTGCGATGCGGCGTCTGGAGGAGTGGACCGCGGAGATAGCGATCCCATTCGAGGCCATCGGTTCGACCGTTCCGGTCGAGGGGGAGGCCTGGCGGTTCAACCTGTGCCGCGATGTTGCCGAGACGGGCGAGCAATATTCGTGGCAACCGACTTCCGGCAATCGTCTCAGTCCAGCGATGTGGGGTCTCCTGTTCTTCGGCAGTCCGGAGGCGTACCGCGGTCGCAAGGTCCCACCTCGGATCCGCGCTCACCCGGAGCGGTTTGCGCTCGACGGCACCGACAAACTCCTCAGAGTTGTCGTGGCCATAGATCCGGGGAGCGACCCGCTAGCAAAACTTCAGTTGCGGATCGCCTCCAGCCGCAAGCCGATAACCGGCACGGCATTCGAACCGCTCGCCTCCGTGATTTTCGCCCCCATCGAGGGGGAACGTGCGATACTCACGGTGAATGCGGATGCGCTGCCCGTCGGCAGATCATATGTGACCGCCGACCTCCTCGACGCGCAGGGGGATCTGCTGGGGCGTTCGGCCTTCGGGGTCGAGCGTCGCGCCCTGGAGGCAACCGCCGTGGAGTCAGGTTGCCTCGAGGTCATCGTTCCGCCTGTTCAGGTGGACGGCCCTGTCGCCAGGAACTGGCCGATCGCCACTGGCGTCGCGTTGCCCAAGGGGGCGCTGCTTTCGGATGCGAACATGCGGCTTCTCGGGCCCGACGGCAAAGAGGTGCCGCTCCAGACGGTCGTTCGCTCGCGATGGTCCGACGGGAGCCTGAGGTGGGTAGGGCTCGACTTCCGCGCCGACGTCGGGGCTGCGGTACCACAGAGATTCGTCCTGGAGTACGGTCCAAAGATCCGCCGCGCGCCCGTCGCGGGCTTCATCAGAAAGGTGCAACGCCTGCCCTTCGATGTCGTTGGCGAGACGTGGGTCGTCAATACCGGTGCTCTCCTGTTCACCGTGAACCAGCAACGCTTCGCCGGCATAGAGGAGGCGTGGGTGGACTGCGACTACAACGGTCGCTACGACTGGTCAGAGCAGATCCTCAACGGCTCGCGCGGGGGCTACGGTCCTTTCCTCCAGGACGCTGCGGGTAACGTCTATCGGATGTCGGGAAACGTCAACGTCGAACTCGAGGAATGGAACGAATTGCGCCTTGTCCTGAAAGGGGAAGGCCCGCTTGTACTGGTGGAGCGAGCGCCGGGCACCGATCAGGAGCAACCGGTGCCAGAGGAACTCGGACGATGCTGCATTCGGGTGACCGCGTACGCCGGTTTTTCCTTCGTTCGGGTCCAGTACGCTTTCGTCCTGAACCGCCGCGCCGGGACGACCCTCATCGGCGACCTGGGGGTGCGAGAGAAACTGGATTTCCGTTACTACCGCGCGGCGTTCGGTGTGCCCCAGGGTTATCGGGAGTCCATCCGTCGCTCGGGCGACGTCTATTTCATGTGGCTGTCGCCTGACAGGTTCGTAGTGAAGAGCGACGGACCAGAGGCTCCGGCCGACCTTTCTGGCACCGAGGCAGAGGACTGGGCGTACGCCGGAGTGCAGGACCGGGGGATCCTCGTCGTCCTCGGCGACATGCGTCACCTTTATCCGAAATCGTTCGAGATAAAATCCGACGGCAATCTCGACATCCATTTCTGGCCGCCCCACGGTACCGAGCAGGACCGGGCTTACACGGGAAAGATAGACCGCACCACGGTGGGTGGCCTGGCGTTCGCCCACCATGGGCGGTTTCTCGATCTGCGCGTTCCGCCCGCGTATTCCAGCGACCTGAAGGACAGACACGGCCTTTCCGATTTTGACGCGGTGAAGGGCATGCAGTACGCCGATCCGGGCGGCATCGCGTTGATCTACGATGCGCTCTACTATTTCCATCGCGGCGCGTACGATCAGGACCTCATGAGCACGCTCGCGCGAACCTTCGAGATGGCTCCTCATGCGACACAGGATCGCGAGAGCCTCGCGCGCTCGGGGGTTCTCGACGCGATGCTCCCTCCGGAGCGGGCGGACCGCGCCGTTCGCGTGGCCCGCAGGCTCCTGGAATTGGAAGGTCGCTTCCGCGAGGAAGGCGACTTCAATTACCTCGACCTGCACCGCGAGTGGCTTCCCGATGAAAACCGTTGGGCACTGTCCCGACGCTGGATGGGCACGACAGCGGACCTGCCGGGCGCGCTGTGGCTCCTGTACCTCCAGACCGGCGCTCCTGACATGCATCGCCTGGCGAGAAGGAACCTGCGCCACGTGTTGGCGGTTGACTTCTGCCACGATGCCACACCGGATCAGACACTGGTCGCCGACCCGAGGCGTCGAAAGGTCGTCGGCGGCTTCTGCGACAGCCTCACGCCGCTGCACTGGCAGGGCGTCTGTCACGTGAACGACCGTCACGCCCGCGTCCGCGCTTTTCTGCTGGCCTACAGCCTCACTGGCGATAGATTCGCGGATGAGGCCCTTCGTCTCTGGGCCGAATCAGCCAGGACTCGCGCAATCCCCGCGCCTGGCGAGGATGGGCTCGCCTTGCTCGATAACCTCTGGACCGCTATCGAGCAGACCTACGACCCGGTTCTACTGGAACGTCTGGGCGAGGCCGCAGAGTTCTTCGCCTCGCACCCGTGTCACACGCTGCCGATCGAGTCGTGGGTCCCCGGTCTTCGCCGGTACGTCTCGGGACGTCACGACCCGGCGCCATGGGGACCACTCAACGCGCTCGCGAAGGAGACGCCGGCCCTCGAACGCTATCGTCTGCGCTTCGCTTTGACGGGCATCCTCCGCGACCTCCACTACGCAACGGGCGATGCGGCGTTCGGAGATGACATCGCGGTATCGCTGTCCCTCTTCGAGCGAAAGGCCGATGAGGCGACTGCCCTGCAGGGTCCGGACGACGGCGGTTTGACCTGGCTCGACCTGTGCGCCTACATCTTTGCGGGCGCGGAGCCGGTCCAACCAGAGGATGCGCGCTGAGGGTGCCTCGGACCCAGGCGCCCGGGCTGAGCAGTGCCTGTGGCGGCCACCCGGACAATCACTTGCCCGACTGTCTTGGCATGGGGGTCCAGAGGTGGTATTCTCCTTGTGGTCTGCGCATCTGCAAGCGGCGCCCTGGAGCATATCATGCGAATACTGGACGATCTGTGTCTCCTCCTGAACAGATGGCGAAACGCGCTCTTTCATTTCCGTTGTCCTGCGGAGAACGTGCTTCTTCTCCTTCCGCATTGTCTCCAGAACCGTTCGTGTGAGGTGCGGCTCGCCGGAGAAATCACCCGTTGCCAGGGCTGCGGCAGATGTAAGATGGTAAAACTCAAGGCGTTGGCGGAACGGACAGGCGTCCAGTGCTACGTAGCGACTGGTGGACGCGAGGCGTGTGCCCGTGCACGAAGGCCCGATGTTCGTGCGATACTGGCCGTGGCATGTAAGCGGGAACTGGCCGAGGGGATCCGGGGGACTTTTCCGAAGAGGGTCGTGGCGGTGTACAATAAGTGGCCGAATGGTCCCTGTAAGGATACAGACGTTGACGTCGGCGAGGTCGAGGCGGCTCTCGCCAGTATGATCGAGGATCACCTGCGAGCGCGCGGCAAACAGGACCGGTAGCGCCTCGGCACATCTGGCCGCAAATCGTCTATCGCGGAGTCACCATGAGGCTCATATCGGAGAAGGCCACGCTTTCGGGTGCGGCGGCCATGCCCGCGTCCAAGTCGCATACGATCCGGGCTCTCGCCTTCGCCACGCTGGCCGAAGGCGAGAGCGAGATCATCCATCCGCTCGACTCGGCGGACACGCGCGCCTGCGTGCGAACATGCCAAGCGCTCGGTGCCCAGGTTCGCGCCGACCACGATTCCTGGAAGGTCCAGGGCACCGGCGGAAGGATCGGTGCCGCAGAGGACGTGATTGATGTCATGAACTCCGGCACGACCCTCTATATCGCGCTTGGCATGGCTGCCCTCGCTGACGCAACCAACGTCTTCACCGGCGACGAACAGACGCGGAGGCGTTCTGCCGAACCGCTCTTGCGCGCCCTCCGGGACCTGGGTGCTTACACCGAGAGCACGCGAAACAACGGTTGCGCCCCTATCATCGTCAGAGGGCCGATGCGCGGGGGAAATACCTCGATCGCGTGCCACACCTCCCAGTACCTGACGAGCCTGCTCATCTCGACGCCCCTCGCGCCGCGCGATACTCACATCGAGGTCACGCTCCTCAACGAAGAACCATACGTGCACATGACCCTCGAATGGCTCAACCGGCTGGGCATCGAGTACTCGCACGAACGGCTGCGGCAATTCGACATTCCCGGCCGGCAGCGGTATCACGCCTTCTCCGAGCGGATGAAGGGCGACTTCTCCTCGGCAACCTTCTTTCTCTGTGCCGCGGCGATCACCGGATCGACTCTGATCCTCGAGGGACTCGACGTCAACGACGCGCAGGGCGACAAGGCGGTGGCGGGCATGCTGGCGCGGATGGGTGCGGAGGTCGAGACGGTGCCTGCCGGCCTGCGCATCCGGGGCAGGTCGCTCCGGGGGACCGACCTCGACCTGAACTCCACTCCCGATGCCCTTCCCGCGCTGGCCATCGCCGGTTGCTTCGCCGAGGGCGTCACCAGATTACTGAACGTCCCGCAGGCCAGGATGAAGGAGACCGACCGGATATCCGTGATGCGCGAGGTGATCGAGTCGCTGGGCGGAGCAGCGGAGGAATTGCCCGATGGCCTGGTGATCCGCGGAACGGGCCTGCGGGGGGGCTTTGCGCGCGGCCATGGCGACCACAGGGTGGTCATGGCTTGTGCGGTTGCGGGACTCGCAGCCGACCGGCCGGTCGAGGTGGATACTGCGGAGGCCGTGTCCGTGACTTTCCCCAATTTCGTCGAACTGATGAATTCGGTCGGGGCGAGGATGAGGCTCATCGAGCAAAAGAAGCCGTGAGCGTCGGCGGAATATTGGCTGACGTACAGCGCCGTCGCGTGGGAGACTTCAGGACGCGCAGTGGGGTGTGTCCTCTGAATTGAATCATGTTTCGTGGCGTGCATCCGTCACCGGGCCACCGGCTGGACGCTGCCTGCCAGCGGTCCGGACATGGTAGTAACGCTGTGTCGGATACGCGAGCGCGATGTCGTCGCATTTTTCGAACTCTTCGAGAATATCTTCCCATATAGCCTGCTCGGTCCCGCGACGAAGCCGCGGCTCCGTCAGGTAGCGGATCGTTAGGAGAACCCCGCTCTCGCGCACGCTGGTGTAAACCGCGGGTGTGAGGGTCTGGTAGAAGATCATGTATCGGCGGCTCGCCTCCTTCAGCCTCTCCTGAGCGACCTCGTGATGGCGAGCGGAGTGGGTTGTGGCGATCTTCTGAAGTATTTCCTTCGCCTTGCGCCAATTGCTTTCGAAGGTTACGAGGACCGGCACCTCGTTCCAGATGTATTGGAAACCCTTGTGGTAGTTGGCCAGGGGGTGCGTGAACACCAGGGAGTTGGGAACGTTGAGTACCCGACCCGTGCTCTGGTCGGCCTGCACCCAGTTGCCGATCTCCATGAGAGTGAACTGGAAGATGCCGATATCCACGACGTCGCCGGCGTGCTCGCCGATCAGGATGCGGTCCCCGAGGGAAAACGGCCTTCGCGCCAGTATGTAGAGCCACGCGGCAACGTTCAGCACCAGGTCGCGCAGCGCGATGGCAAGCCCTGCGGAAAGGAGCCCCAGGAACGTGGTCAGCGAGCCCAGCGCCGGCAGCCATACCAGCCCTATGACGAGAAGGGCGGCGGCGGTCGTCGCATAGAGCGTCACCTTTTGCCAAGCATAGCGCACGCGAACCTCTTCGGTGTGCTGCCAGAGGATGTGGATGATCATCGCCCTGATCAGCCAGGCGACTGCGACGATGAGCGCGGAAACGATGACCTTGATCTGGACATCTGCCCCGAGTCCCGTGTAGTCCTGGATCCAGCGTGATGCTGCGCCGATGTTCGCCCATGAAGCCTTCATGGCATGCCGTCCGATTCTGGCGTCCGCACGAAACGCGAGATTAGCACCGAGCGAGAAACGTTGCGTATCCTGTCTCGGGGGCGCGAACCGTCGTGCGCCGCCTGCGGCGTCATAGCGACGGTCTAAACTGCGCTAAGTGGCCTACGTCGCCCGTGCACAATCGAGAACCGCCGAAGCCTCGATTCGGCTTTCCTTGAGAAGCGAGAGAACGCGGTTCGCCTCGCGCAGCGGGAACACCTCGGTTGTGGTCCTGATCTTTATCTCGCCGGCGAGCGCCATGAGTTCCCTGCCGTCGTCGCGTGTGGCATTGGCCACGCTCGTGACCGTACGCTCATGATACAGGTGACGATCGTATTCCAGCGATGGGATGGGCGACATTGTTATGCCGGCCAGGGCCAGGGTACCTCCTCTCTGCATCACACGTAGCGCCTCGGGAACGAGTGCGCCAGCGGGCGCGAAGATGATCGCCGCGTCCAGCCGAGCGGGCGGCGAATCCTCGGCGCGGCCCACCCATGCCGCACCGAGCCTTTTCGCCAGAGACTGGTGATTGGGCGACCTGGTGAAGACGTAAACCTCGCAGCGCTGGTGCAGGGCGATCTGGATTGCCACGTGGGCAGACGCGCCAAAACCGTACAGGCCGAGGCGTCCACCGGGCCTGATGCGGCTGCGCTTCAGCGCCCGGTAGCCGATGATGCCCGCGCAGAGAAGCGGTGCGGCCTCGTGATCCGCATAGACCTCCGGAATGCGGTAGGCGAAGTCTCCGGGCACCGTCGCATATTCTGCGTAGCCGCCGTCGGAGTGAAGGCCATTGAACTCGGCGCGCTCGCAGAGGTTTTCGGCACCGGAGACGCAGAAGTGGCATGTGCCGCAAGTGTGGCGGAGCCAGGCTGCGCCTGCGCGGTCGCCAACAGACCAACCGGAAACACGCTCACCCACCGCCTCCACGCGGCCGACGATCTGATGGCCCGGAACGATGGGCAGGCGCGGCAGGGGGATGTCACCCTCCACGGTATGGAGGTCCGTGTGGCATACGCCACACGTGGACACGCGGAGCAATATTTCGTCAGGTCCCGGCGCCGGATCCGGGACCATCTCCGCAACCAGCGGAGCACTCGCTGCGAGCGCCGGGCGATGCAGCCTCATGGCGAGCACATGATGCCCTCCCACTCAGCACGATTCATCGCTCGAAGGCCATTGCGGCGTAAGTGACAACGGACTGCGTTGCCGGGTCGGGCGACTGCGCGTAATGCAGCACACGTCCGTGCGTGGCGGGGACTGCCATGAGCAGAAGGTACAGCGCCGGCAGGCCGCAAACGTGAGTTCGGTCGCCGGTCCGCCGGTTGTGTTCGAGGAAGTCGTCCGCTCGCATCTTCTCCGCATGCTGCAGGAGTGCCCTGTCCTCCTTTTCGAGCCATCGGAGAAGTTCCGGCGACAGGTCGAGGTCGTCTCCGAACCTTCGACCCACGTGAGAGAGATCGACCGATGCGATGACGGCCGCGTCCCCGCCACGCTCCTCGAGAACTTCGCGCAGCGCCGCGGCGAATGCCTGGACGGTGGCACGGTCCTTGTCGTCGGATACGGGACCGCAGAGCACCGGTACGATCCTGGCCGCTCGCGATGTGCCGAGGAGATGTTTGAGGAAGATCGCCTGAAACTCGATCGAGTGCTCGGCGCGGTGCGCGATCTCCTCGTCCGTGGCGGTCAGGCCTGCGCGCCGGACGAGTTCTCGCGTGAAATCGCGATCGCATGTCAGAACGCCCAGCGGTGTTTCGAAGTCCTTGTCGGTCACGATGACCGGCCCGCGTCCGCCGTGATGGAGCGTGCCGAGGATGACGAAGGTCGTGGCCGAGCAGCCCTCGAGGAGGGCCTTGTAAGCGTGAGCGTAAGTCGGTCCGCCCCGACGCAGGTCTATGTGGGGCGCCGCGACGGCAATGACGCGTCCCTCCGCCACGCCGGAATGCACCTCGCCAGGTCCCTCGGGCGGCTCGAAGAAACGCTCGATCTGCGCGCGCAGTTTTGCTGGTTCGCCGGGGTACGCGGTGCCAGCGTGCACGGCCTTTCGCACGCGGCTGCGCCGGAATTCCTCGACAACTTTCCGCCGGTGCGCCTCGAAGCGTTCACCCTCCATGAAGAGGGCCTCGTCCAGCTTTTGAACAAGCGCGATTATCCTGTCGGAGGTTATCAGTTCTCCGAAGCGCCTCACGTAAGCGGTTTGCACGTCGCGGATGGTGTGCTTGCCGTCGAAGTGCGCAATGAGAAAGAACGCCGCTGGTGGCACGGCGATGGTGTGGTCGCTGAAGCCGGCTGCATCGCGGAGATAGATTACGCGTTCGCCATCTATCTCGGCGGGGACCGCCTCGACCTGGCGGAGTTTCGGCTTGTCGTCGAGGTTCATAAGACCACCGGCGGACCCAGAAAGCGGCGTAGCGGGCAGTGTCCGCATTGCGGCCTGGGCCTGCACACCTCCTTGCCCAGCCGCACGATCAGCGCGTGATATTCATTATACACTTTGACCGATTTTCTCACATGGGATTCGAATGTCGAGCGGATGGCATCGTAGGAGGCATCGGGGGGCACGAGGCCATGGCGTACGAGGACCCTGCGCGTGTACGCATCCACGACGAAGACGGGTCTTTTCAGGGCGTAGAGGAGGATCGAGTCGGCGGTTTCGGGGCCTATGCCCGGGATGGCGAGGAGTTCGTCCCGAAGCCTGGCGGTTGGGATGCGCCGGAAGCAGGCCAAGTCACCATCGTCAGTATACTTGCGGAGCCATTCGAGGAACGCGCGAAGTCTTCTGGCCTTCACGTTGAAGTATCCGGAGGGCCGGATCAGCGATGCGATTCGCCGGGGCGAAGCAGCAGCCAGGTGCGCCGGATCCAGGAGCCGTGCCCTGTCGAGGTTGGTTATCGCCCGTTCGACGTTCTGCCAGTTCGTATTTTGCGTGAGGATAGCGCCGACCATCACCTCGAAAGGTGTCTTGCCGGGCCACCAGTGCTGTGGGCCGAAAGCGCGGTACAGGCGCCGGTAAATTCCTTCGAGCAGGACGCGTGCGCGTCGGCCGCCGGAATCGAGGAGGTACGCGTGCGACATCCCCGCGGTCGGGACTGCTTCGCAGGGACCCGGGGAGGAGCGTCTGTCCGCCCTCATCCGCTTACCGCAGAGCGCTGACGCCGCCGCCTGCGCGGGCGCGCTTGACTTCCTTTTCCACGTCCTTGCGGGTGACCATGCTAGTGTCACCCGGCGTGCACTGGACACAGATGCCGTGAGCCGCGCCCCACTCGACGGCCTCGGCGATGTCCTTTCCGTCCAGGAGTGCCGCTGCGACGCCGGACATGAACGAATCGCCCCCGCCGGTGCGGTCGGCTATCTCTATGTCATGCCGCGGAGTGGCGCAGTGCAGTTTGTCCTCGGCCACGTCGTACAGGACTGCTCCCCAGTTGATGCGGTCGGCTGTGAGGGCCCCCCGCAACTGCGTACCTATGATCTTCAGATTCGGGAAATCCCTCGAAACGCGCCTCAGGAGTTCCGCGTAGGCGTCGAGCCACACCTCGAACGGAGCATCGTTCGCGACCGACCGGGTCTCGTATCCGAGCGCGTCGTGGAAGTCGCTCTGGTTGCCGACGAGGAACTCGACGTTGGGCACGATCCTGCGGTTGATGGCGTGAGCGCGGGCCTTGTTCGGCTCCACCTTCGACCGGTAGTTCAAGTCGAAGGAGCGAAACGCGCCGTATTTGCCGGCCTTTTCCATCGCTTCGAGCGCGAGTTCGGATGAAGTGGGCGAGATGAGCGTGTAGATGCCACCCGTGTGAAACCATCGCACTCCCTGACCGAAGAGGCTGTCCCAGTCGACGTCGCCCGGCTTCAATTCGCGGATCGGGGTGTGGGCGCGGTAATACTCGGTCACGGATGGGAGGACGCCTTTCCCGGCCCATGTGAAGTTGATGCCGTTATGGAGCGTTCCCTTCTGGTCGGTGGAGAAGCGGCCCTTGCCGTCGGTACTGAACCAGATGATGTGACTGGTGTCCACGCCGGCCTCGCGCATCTGATTCTCGATGTTCCGGCCCACCCCGTCGTCCACCAGGGCCGTGACGACCGCGGTGCGCAGGCCAAAGCAGGCGCTGAGCCCCTCCGCCACATTCGTCTCGCCGCCACCATGCCATATCCGAGCCGTCCGCATTCGGCTGGTCGGCACGTCGCCAGGGTCTATCCGGAGCATGACCTCTCCCAGGCTGATCGCGTCGTACCGGCAGGCGGAAGCAGGCTTGATGTTCAACGTTGCCATGGTGTACCTCCTGCACAATGTCGGGGTCGTAAGCGCTGTTCTAATGAAACGCGAGCATTGTGCACTGTCGGCGGTTCCTCTGTCAACGGTGGAGGCAGAGGGCGGATTCCTGGCGTTCCTCCAGGGACCGACGGTGGCGAAAGGCCCTTCCCCCGACCGGCCTCACTCCTCGATGGAAATCGCGCCGGTCGGACAGGATTCTGCAGCCTCGCGGCATGCGGCTTCGTGTTCTCTCGGGACCGGGTTCACCCGCACCTCGGAGGTCTCGCCCTCCAGTCGGAATACCTCCGGACAGATCGAGACGCATGCGCCGCTCGCGGCGCAAAGGCTGGCATCCACGTGCACCCTCATCGGATGTCCTCCATCTGGACCGCCACGGGTAATGCCTTGCACTCTTGACCGGTTTCAGACCACCGAGATGGCCTTCTCCGCTGTCCAGACCCCATGAAGGTTGCAACGCTCGAAGGCTCGAAGCGGCCCCAGCGATTTCGGCAGGCTCACGCACACCTTCATGACCGGGCAGGTGGTCTTCGCCGTGAAATCCATCCTCGCGAGGTAAACGTGTCCTGCATACAGTTCTATGAACTGGATGAAGTGGGCGTTCTCGTTGGGATGCGCAAGGAGTTTGCCGACCTCCACTGTCACCTCGAAGCATTCCCCCGCCTTGACCCGTTCAGGAGCCGTAATCACGGGAACATGCTTCTTCTCGAGGTCGGTCAGGTTCCGGGGGTCGTCCGGCCTGTTCACGCCAGCGAAAAGGTCCTTTGCCTCGCCCATAATCCGATCCTCCGTCAAATCGTTCAGGAATTATTGTGCAGGTCATTCCTCGATCGAGATGGCATCCACGGGACATGCCTCGCGCGCGTCGCGGCAGGCCTGCTCGTGTTGCGCCGGTACCGGATTGGCCTTGACCACTGCGACGTCGTCCTTCACTTCGAAGACCTCGGGGCAGATATCCTCGCACGTGCCGCAACCGGTGCAGGTATCGGCGTCAACGATCACCTTCATGCTGCTCTCCTCTGCATTGAAAGTGCACCAGGCCGGATGTCTCAGGGTCCGGCCACAAAGCCCATGTGTCGTTTCTCCTCGGACCTCGCAAGGAGGAAGAGGAGGTCCGAAAGCCTGTTCAGGTACGCGAGGACCAGGGGGTTGAAGAGCATACGCCTCCGGTGCATGGTTGCGACTCGGCGCTCCGCGCGGCGGGCCACGCATCGGCAGACGTCGAGCAGGGCCGAGGTCGGTGAGCCGCCCGGGATGATGAAGCAGCATTCGGTCTGTCGCAAGCGCGATTCGATGGCCGAGAGGTGCTCCTCGATCCTGCGCAGGCGCTCATGGTCAACGCGATACTCCAGTTTGGCTGCGCCGCGACGCGATACGACCACTTCGGAGCCCACGATGAACAGGTCGCGCTGTATCTGGAGCAGAAGCCGCTTCAGCGTGCGGCCGCGCGCCGATGCCCTCGCGAGACCCAGGAAGGCGTTCAACTCGTCCAGCGCTCCGCATGCCTCGATTCGCGGGTCATCCTTGCGGACGCGACCGCCAAAAAGACGGTCGGTCCAGCCTCCGTCGCCCCGTTTAGTCGTTATGCCCATCTGTTTTTCATGCGCTGGTCCTGCTCGACAGGTAGGCGCATCATGCGGTTTCGGCCTGTCGCAAACTCGCGTCGCGCCTGGCTTCCTCCTCGAGGATGCGCAGGACCTCGTCGTCGTCAATCTGGTCGAAGCGATCGTAGAATTGTCCAACGGCCTGGAAGAAGTGAGGCACCCGGAGGCAGACGAGTTCGTCGGCGTCCCTGGCGAGACGCTCGATTGTGTCCTTCGGGCCGACTGGCAGCGCGGCCACGAGGAGTTTCGGTGATTCGCGGCGCGCGGCCCACAGGGCTGCCTGCATCGTCGCGCCGGTGGCCACGCCGTCATCGGTGACGATGACGCGACGGCCTTCCAGGGACGCCTTGGGACGAACTGCCCGGTATCTCGCGATGCGTCGCGCGATCTCTTCGAATTGTCGGCGTTTCTCCTCCAGGATATAGTCGTCGTCGGCCGCCGTCCAGGAGGCGATTTCGCGATTGAGAAAGACGCGCCCGTCCTCGCCTACGGCGCCGATGGCGAGTTCCGGGTTGCCGGGTGCACCGAGTTTGCGAGAAAGGACTATATCCATTCGTGCCCCGATCGCGTTCGCCAGTATCTGCGCCATCACCACGCCACCCCTCGGGATGCCCAGCACGACGGTGTCCGGTCCCGAGTATGCCTGGAGTTCGCGGCTCAACAACCTGCCCGCCTCGTTCCTGTCACGGAACGGAGTGTCATCGTAAGATATCACTCGGCACCTTCCCACGGGGTTGCTCCTGAAGTCAGGCCGTCCTTCAGACACGTCCCCGTAGATATGTTAGCCTTTTCCATGTTCGATTGGAAGAGGTGCCCGCCGTGCCCGCGAACGGGCGCTTTGCCGTGCGCGCGGGCGGAGCCGAACGAAGGCATCCAGTCTCCGTTGACGACTCCGCGCTGGAGGTCCCGCAGGAGTCGGTCGCACAGGCGCTTGCGTCGTATCATCTCGACGAGCGCACTGACGATCTCGCGCTCCTCGTCGTGCCTGCCGTGGAACTTCACGCGCCCCCGCAGCCATTCGGCGATTGTTTTGGAATCGTGCGTCAGGCAGTTTCCGTCGGAGAGAAGCCCCTGTGCGGATGCCGGTTTGCGCTCCAGGAAGGCGCGCAACACCTGCGAACGGGTCCTGAAAACTTCCCTGTCCATGTTTTTCCCCCACACATCTACGTTAGACAGCCGGCGGTGGCGAGGCCGGATCATGCTGGCTCATGAGGAAAATCGCCTTCGTCGGACACGCGAGCATGCACGCGCCGTCCGAGATACAGTTATTCGGCCGCGCGACCCTGGCGATGCCATCCTTTATCTCGAGGACGTTCGGGCCGAGTTTGCGGCACAGGGCGACGCAGTGTCCGCAGCCCAGGCACCGGACCGGGTTGATCTCCGGTATGTTGCCCTTGACAAATTTTCGCCCGAACGCCTCAGCAACCTGGGCCTCGAACTTTTGCATTGCCATGGTTCGTCTCCTTCCTTATGAATTGGTTCAGCGCCTTGCCCTCGTCCTGGTCAGAGCGAAGGGCACGACCTGTTCATCTTCTCCGGCGGCAGATGTGCTCCAGTCGTGCGATTCCTCGTCGGTCTCCTCGAATTCGTATCGCCGTTGGCATTCCGCGCAGAGCGTGGCGTCGGGCATGATCCTGAGTCGGGCGGCAGGAATGCGACGTCCGCACTCCTTGCAGCGCCCGTAACTGCCCTCCTCGATGCGCGCGAGGGCCTCGTCCACGCGCGTCAGACCTTGCGAGCGAATTTCAGCCGCACGGAGGCGCATCTCGTCCTCCAGCGATTCCGAGGCCATGTCGTACTGGTCGCCCGGGAGCGGTATAGAGCGTATGTTCGAGACGTCTTCCAGAGTGGCGAGGTTCTCGAGGAGGCGGCGTCTCCGTTCCAGGAGCCGTCCCCGCAGGAAGGAGAGGCGGTCGGGCGTCCGCCGTCGCTGTCGCACGGGTCGGGTCTCATTTTTCTTTTTTCTTCGGGCAGGCATGGCTTCACCACCTTTTCAGTTCGATTCCATAAGATCTATTTCAGACTGATGATTTCGGCTGTCTTTTCGCCCTCGATGAGGATCTTGTCCTCTCTGGCGAGCCAGCCGATCGCCCGCTGTACCTGGTCGCGCGTCGCGCCCAGTTCCCGGGGCAACTGTGCGGTGCGCATGTTTCCGTTTCGTTCGAGGCAGTGCCAAACAAGTCCCGCTGTCCTCCCGATGTCGTCGTTCATTGCAGTCCCCTGTTCGATGATCGCTCCGCGATGTCGCGGAGCACCGGGTTTCTCCTCGATCCTCACGCGCATTGTCGCTGGTGCGATAACCGGGTTCAATCGGGGAGTCTGCCTGCTTTTCGGGAGGGTGAAATGCCGCGCCCGCGATAGGGGATTTCCCTGATGGGGTAGTAAGGTTGGCGCGTGGGGTTCAGGTAGTTCCCCGGGCGAGGCTGATCGCGTACTGGATCAGGTCGCGCGAGCCGTGAATATCGAGTTTTTCCATGATGTGGGCGCGATGGCTCTCGATGGTCTTCACGCTGCGGTGCAGGTGCTCGGCGATCTGGCGGGTGCTCAACCCCTGACCGATGAGGTTGAGTATCTCCAGTTCGCGGTCGGTGAGTTTGGCCACGGCGACCTCGTCGCGGCGACCGGTGCCGCCGGAGAGGCGGGAGAGGATCCGCTGGGCCACGTCATCACGGAGGTATATTTCGCCGCGCAGGACGCGGCGGATGCCCTCGATGACCTTTTCTGTTCCCTCTTCTTTCATGACGTAGCCCCTTGCGCCTGCGCGCAGGGCACGCTCGGCGTAAACATGGGCATCGTGCATGGAGAGTACCAGTATGCGCAGATCCGGGTGACGCGCAGAGAGGTCCCTGATGAGGTCGAGGCCGCCGCCACCCTGGAGCGAGAGGTCAACGATCGCCACGTCGGGGTGGAAGCGCTCAGCGGCGAGGATCGCCTCGTGTGCCGAGGCGGCCGCCCCGCAGACCTCCAGGTCCGGCTCGGTCGCAATGAGTCGTGCGAGTCCCTCCCTGACTATGGGATGGTCGTCCACCACGAGGACGCGACTCTTCGAAGGCTCAGGGTTGGTCTGCCGCTTGGTCTTCGCCATAGTCGCGGACCTCCGTCGGCTGCCGGTCGGGTGCCCAGCAGGTCACGAGCGTGCCCGATCCGGGGAGACGGCGGACTGACAGGAATCCGCCGATGGCTGCGGCCCTGTGCCGCATGAACCTCATTCCCATACCCGGCTTGCGCTGGTGTCTCTCGGGGATGCCCGTGCCGTCGTCGCGGACGGATAGCGTCACGCGTCCATCCGACGTGCGCAGGCGGATGACGATCCGCCTGGCCCTGCCGTGCGTTATCGCGTTCCTCACCGCCTCCTGCGCGATGTAGTAGAGGTGGTCAGCCGCGTGGTCGTTGTGGACCTCCCCCGATCCATCGCACCGCAGAGAGCAGGCAACGCCGTACATGTTTTCGACGTCCGCGGCGAGTGCCTCGAGGGCGTTGCGCAGGCCATCCGGACCGACCGCAACCGGTGCGACTCCCCTGGCCAGGGAACGGGCGAGCGAAACGGCGCGGTTCGCTATTGCCTCGATCTTGCCGGCGTCGGCGGCCTCTGGACGACCTGCGGCCGCAAGGTTGCGGTGGAGAAGTTGACTCATGAACGCGAGTCCCGCGAGGTTCTGTCCGATGACATCGTGAAGGTCCTGTCCGATCTTCTGACGCTCCAGTTTGCTCGCCCCTGCGAGCGCTTCATGCAGGCGCCGTTCCTCCGTCACGTCCCGGCCTTCCGGTATGAGAAGCACGACCTTGCCATCATCGTCGCGCACGGGGGTGAGGGAGAAGTCAACGACGATGACGCGGTTGCGGGCTCCCGTCGCCTCGATATGGAAACGGACGGACCGACCTGCGGCTGCCTCGGCCACGGCCAGGCGAATCCGCTTTTGCCTCTCGGCCGAGCCACCCCACCATGGCGTCTCCCAGAACGGGTGCCCGACCACATCTTCGCGCCGCACGCCGGCGAAGTCGAGCGCGCGCCGGTTCGCCTCGATGAGCGTCCCGTCCGGTCGAAGAAGCCCGATGAACGTGGCCGTGGAGTCGAAGATGCCCCTGAACCTGCGCTCGCTCTCGCGGAGAGCGTCCTCCACGCCGAAGCGGTATAGTGCCTCGCCGATGAGCGGTGCCACGGACTCCATGAACTCGACCGTGTCCGGCTCGACCCGGCCACATCGTTCGTCCGCCAGGTGCATCGCGCCGAGGATCCGCTCGCGATACCGCACAGGGACCACTGCAACGGAGCGATAGCCCTTGCGCATACACGCGCCCCGGAACCTGGTGCGCGCCTTTTCGTCGAGGGATTGCACGAACGCCACGATGTCGTTGCAGCGGAACGCGCCGCGCGGGGTCATGAGCGGCACATCCTGCGGTTCCACCGTGCCCGCGATCACCCTTGTGCACGCGCAAACATCCCGGCGTATTGCGAGCCAGCATTCAGAATCAATGAAGGCGCGGTCGAAACCAGTGTGTGCCTCGTAGGGCACCTCGCCGCGGTCGTTGAGCACGCGGATTCCGACGCACCGGCACCCGCTCAGGTCCCTCAGGAGCGCGACCACGGCGTCGAGGTATGCCTTGCGAGAGGTCTGGTCGGCGAAGAGTCGGAGGAGCGCGTTGACCGCTTCGGTTCGCCTCTCGGCGCGACGGCGTTCGGTGACGTCCTGCACGGTCCCGAGCATCCGGACAGATCTTCCGTGCTCATCGCGAAACCCGTCGCCGCGCTCGTGCACGATCCTCTCGGAGCCGTCGGGGCGCACTATCCGGTGCTCGATCTCGTACGGTTCCCCGCCGTGGATCGCGCGCTCGACGGCCTCCGTCACGCGCACCCGGTCCTCCGGATGCACCCTCTCCATGAATGCCTCATACGTCGCTCTGAACTCCTCTGGAGCCAGGCCGAAGATCCGGTATATCTCTTTGGACCAGGTCAGGGTGTTGTGCTCGATGTCCCAGTCCCAGTTGCCGAGCCGCGCTATGCGCTGCGCCTCCTCGAGAGATTGTTGGCTGCGGCGGAGGGCCTCGACGCCGCGCTGGCGTTCGGTGACGTCCTCCAGCGAGAAGACGAGGAACTGCACATCGCCTGCATCGTCGAGGATCGGCGTCAGCGTCCAGTTCCAGTACATGGTGCTCGTCCCGGGGCTATCGGCGGGGGCGAGGGGTCGGGCCAGGGCGTGGTACGGCTGCTTCGTGCGGACCACCTCCTCGAATATGTCCCTGGCGTCCGGCGGGAAGATGGTGAAGTGGTTGCGGCTCGGGAAGTCCGCGACCGTGCGACCGAAGGCCTGCGCGTATGCTGCGTTGACCTCGATGTAGTCGAGATTCCTGTCGAGGATGGCCAGTGGCGTCGGGGTGTGCTCGAAGAACGCATCGAGGATGCGCGTGACCGTGCGGAGCGCCGCCTGGACCGCGCCGAGCCTGCTTCGCGGCTGCTTCCGCATCGCGTCGCGAGCATCGGTTCTTCGGTGCTTTTCCGACCGTTGCTCGGCGTTCGGCGAGGTGCTCATCAAAATCTCGAATTGCAGAAACCGCGCCTGGTGGTGCGGCAGGATTCAGGTGCAGTTTACCAGATTGCGGCACGCTGCGGAAGCGCCGCCCGGCTATGTGCCTCGGCCCGCCACGGAGAGCGACTCGAAGCAGACGTACGGGAGTTCCGTGTCCCCGTGCCATTCGGTCTCTGCCGAGATTGCGCGGATGTTGTTGAATGCGTCGAACGCGTTCCCCGCGAGCATGGTGTCCTTGACCCTGCCGACGATCTCGCCCTTCTCGACGAGAAAGCCGAGTTCGACGTTGACCGCGAAGGCCCCCTGGAGAACGTTGGACTGGCCAGCGCCGAGTAGTTGATCCACGATGAGGCCGCGGCTTATCCCCGAGATAATCTCGCGGTACGGGACCTGGCCGGGCAGAAGGCGGATGTTTCCTGGTCCGGGGTGCGGCTGAGAACTGTAACCGCGCTGGGCGTTGGCAGTTGGCTGCACACCGCACATGCCGGCAGTCTGGAGATCGTAGATGAACGTGCGCAGGACACCCTTCTCGAATAATGGTTTCGTCCTGGCCGGCAGGCCTTCGGCATCCACCGCGTACGACCCGGACGCGAAGTCAACCAGCGGATCGTCGAGGATGGTGACGCGCTCGTCGAGCACCCTTTCGCCGAGCCGCTCGGCGAGCACCGATGCGCCCTTCTGCACGGTCTTGCCGTTCACGTTGGCCTCCAACGTGGCGAGAAGGACATCGAGGGCGCGCGGCGTGAAAACGACCGGCATCTTCTCGGCGGTGGGGTGCACCTCGCGTTCGCTCAGGCGCGCCTTCTGGACAACCATGCGGGCGAGCCTCGCGATGTCCTCATCCAGACGGCATGACCCCACCTCTTCATCTATCCAGAGGAAACTCTCGCCTCGCACCAAGAACGCGCTGAGGCCCATGTCATAGGAGGTGGACTCCTCCTCATGGAAAAGTCCGGAAGAGTTGCAGAGGATGGTCACGCCGAGGCTGCGGGAAATGCCGCCGGAGCAGTGGGCATCGGGGTAAGCGGCGAGGACACCGTCGATACCCTGGCGCATAATCGCTATCGCACGCTCCATGGCGAGGCCGGTCACCGCTGGGTCATGGAGCCTTACCTCGGGTGCGTCGCTGTTGCGCGGGAATTCGAACTTGGCCTCCTGTCCCAGGGATGCGCTATGCAGGGCCTGCTCGATGAGCGTGTCGAATGCCGCGGGGTCGTTGGTGCTCGAGAAGCCGATCCGTCCCTGGCGGATGACGCGGAGACCCACTCCGCGGAGCGCCCTTGTGGTCACGCTCTTGAGGGCGTTGTCCTGGAAACGGACCGAGCGCTGTTCCGACTGCTGAACGATTACCTCGGCTGCGTCGGCCCTGCGCGCGGCCTTGTCGAGGAGTCGCGTCGCGAGGTCCCTCGCGGATACGGTCACGGCTGCTGTCCTCCTACTACGACGTCGCGTATGCGGATGTGGGGGCCGCCGTCGGAGACGCGGAGCGGAGATTGGCCGCCCTTGCCGCAGCCGCCAAGGCCGCCGTAGAGCCTCAGGTCGTTCCCGATGCGGTCTATGTTCTTGAGCGTGTGGAACACGTTTCCTGTGAGTATGACATCGCGGAGGCGTTCGCAGAGTTTGCCCTTCCGGATACGCCATGCCTGCTCGGAAGAGAAACTGAACATCTCCATGTCCGTCTGGCCGCCGAGGAAGCCCACGGCGTAGATGCCGTCCTCGGTTTCGGCGAGCATCTGTTCGAATGAGACGTCACGTGGTTCGATGAACGTGTTGCTCATGCGCACTAAGGGCTCATGGACGTAACTTATCGCGCGCGCGTTGCCCGTGGGTGATTCTCCCATCAGGGCAGCGGTCTCCCGGGAGTGCAGTCTGCCGACGAGCCTTCCCTCGCGCAGGAGGTAAGTTCGCTGCGCCGGCACGCCCTCCGAATCGAACGGGTAACTGCCGGCCTCGTTGGGGAGCGTCGCGTCGTCAACTATCGAGAGGTCGTCGTTGCCGAACCGCCGGCCCAGGGTCATTATCTCTTTCAATCGCTCGTGTTCGTAGATGAAGTCGGCCTCGCTGAGGTGTCCGAACGCCTCGTGGGCGAAGACGCCGGCAAGGAGCGGGTCGCAGATCACCGTGTAGCGGCCGGCGGTTACCGGCTGGGCCGAGAGCATCTCCACGGCGTCGCGCACGACCTTTTCGCACTGTTCCTCGAGGCCACGGACGATCTGGAATCCCCTCAGGTCTCCGACAGAGTACCTGGCTGTCTGCACGTTGGCGCCGTCCCGGGCGATGGCCAGCAGGCTCACGCCGCAGAATGTTATCTCCTGCTGGGCGAGCGCCCCTTCGGAGTTGCCGAAGTAAAGGGTTCCCGCTGCATCCGAATATCGGACCGATGTGGTCTGGATACGGTGGGAGAGGCTGCGCATCAGGTCGTTGTACCGGCGGCAGATGGCCTCCTTCTCAGCGAGAGTGATGGCGGCGGGGTCCTCGGCGGGCGGAATGCGGTCGCAGCCGGTGCGCGGGGGAACCGGCGCGAGTCTGGCCGTGCCTCCGCCGATCAGCCTTGCCTGGTCGCGCGCCATCGCAGCGTACCGCGGCATCTCCTCCACGTCGTTGAACGAGCAGAAGCCCCATGCTCCATTCACCAGGACGCGGACGCAGCCGCCGAGGGATGTGGTCTCGCCGACGTCCTCGAGTTCCTTGCCGACGTAGTTTACGTGCGTGCCGCTGGCCCTGTGTACGCGTGCCTCGACGTAGTCCACCCCGGCCAGCCACGTGACCGTCCTGCGTATGATGTCGAGCATCGTTACCTCGTCACGCGCCTCCCCTGTGATTCATCCTCCGCCGGTGGCGGAGAAAAGCCGCTCGAACTCGTCCTCCGTGAGGATGCGCACGCCCAGTTCGCGGGCCCTGTCGAGTTTGGAGCCGGGCGATTCTCCGGCGAGGACAAAGTCGGTCTTCCTGCTCACCGAAGAGGCCGCGCGGCCGCCGAGGGACTTGATCTTCTCCTCGATCTGCTGGCGGGTATAGTTCCTGAGTGTGCCGGTGACGACTACTGTTTTCCCCTGGAGCGGGCCTGCGGCGACGCGGGGTTGAAGCGAGCGCATATTCACTCCGGCCTCGCGCAGTTTCCGGATGACCCTCTGCGTCTCCTCGCGTGCGAAGAAGTCTGCGACGCTCCTGGCGGTTATCTCGCCTATTCCCTCGACGGCCATCAGTTCGTCGAGGTCGGCCTTCGCGAGCCTGTCCATGCTTCCGAAATGCGCCGCAAGAATCTCGCCGGTGTGTGCCCCCACGTGCCTTATCCCCAGGGCGGTTATCAGGCGGCTGAGGTCGCGTCGTTTGCTCTCCTCGATCGCCCTTATCACGTTTTCTGCCGACTTCTTGCCCATCCTCTCCAGTTGCGCGAGGTCCTCCGCCTTGAGCAGGTAGATATCCGCCACATCCTTGACCAGGCCGCGGTCCACGAGTTGTTCTATGAGTGCTGGACCCAGTCCCTCTATGTCCATCGCATTGCGGGAGGCGAAGTACAGGATCCGCTGCTTCACCTGAGCGGGGCAGAGCGGGTAGAGGCATCTGATGTACACGCCACCGGGGTCTTTCTCGACCGGTCCCCCGCAGGCGGGGCAGGCGGTAGGCGGTTCGATGGGTTTCTTCCCATGCCGCCTGGCCACGCGCACCACCTGAGGAATTATCTCGCCGGCCTTTTCGATGACGACCTCATCGCCCACGCGGATGTCTTTCCGGGCGATCTCGTCGAAGTTGTGGAGCGTGGCGTTCTGGACGGTCGTGCCGGCGAGTTCGACGGGTTGTAGCCGTGCAACGGGTGTGAGGACGCCGGTCTTTCCCACCTGCACGTCAACGCGCAGGACCTTCGTGATCGCTTCCTCCGGTGCGAACTTGTACGCGACCATTCCTCGAGGGGCCTTGCTGGTCGCGCCGAGGCGCCGCTGCTGGTCGAGGGAGTCCACCTTGACCACCATCCCGTCCCACTGGTAGTCGAGGGTGTGACGGAGTTTATCCCACTCGTCCGTCAGCGCGATAACCTCATCGATTGACTTGCAGAGGCGGCGGTGGGGGTTGACCGGCAGACCGAGTTCGCCGAGGCGGCGCAGGAGTTCGAACTGCGAATCGAACTCGATTCCTTCGGTGGCGCCCACGGCGTAGGCATAGAACCTGAGGTCGCGTTTGGCGACGAGTTTCGGGTCGAGGAGTTTGAGGGAGCCTGCCGCGGCGTTACGGGGGTTGGCAAATCGTGGTTCGCCCGCTGCCTCTCGTTCCTCGTTGCACCTGCGGAAGGCATCGAAGTTGAAGAACACCTCCCCGCGCACTTCCAGCAGCGCAGGAGGGGGGTTCGCGGTCAGGCGTAGGGGCACAGAGCGTATCGTGCGGACATTCGCCGTGACATCGTCACCCTGGAGACCGTTGCCCCGGGTAGCGGCCAGGGTGAGGATGCCTTCCTCGTATGTTAGCGAGATCGCAACCCCGTCTATTTTGGGCTCCACGGTGTAGTTGACGGTCTCGCCCGGGAGAAGGCGCCGCACCCTGGCATCGAACTCGCGCAGTTCGCTGGCGGAGTATGCGTTGGTTATGCTCATCATCGGGGTGCGATGGGACACCGTGCGGAACTCTTCGAGGGGCTCGCCCCCGACGCGTTGGGTGGGGGAATCCGGCGTGATCAGTTCCGGGTGCGCGCGCTCGATCGCCTCCAGTTCCCTCATCAACTCGTCGAATTCGTGGTCTGTGATCTCGGGCGCGTTCTCCACGTAGTACTTGTGTTCATGGTAGCGGATGATCTCTCGGAGGCGCTCGACCTTTTCTTTCAGGTTCTTGCTCATGTCGGTCGCCTGACGATTTCGTTCGCGGGAGCGCGGCGGCAGTTCGCGCAAGCCCGTTCTTCAGCCCTCGGGAAACAGCATCGCTTCGGCAAACTCCATCTGGAAATCGGGCCGGCCTGCGAGCTCGAGGTATTCGGCCCGGTCGGAGATGGCGTTAGCCTCGTCCTTGCATTTTGTCGAAAGAAGTGCCATGCGCGCGCCGGCACCGGCTGCGTTGCCGATGAATACTATCCGCTCGTGCGGCAGGTCGGGTAGCAGGCCGATCCGCTGGGCCATGTTGCGCCGTATGAAGTTGCCGAACGCCCCGGCGAGGAAGACGCGATGGAGGTCCTGCACCTCGAGGCCCGTTTCCCTCAGGAGGATGCGCAGTCCCGCCGCGATCGCCCCCTTGGCGAGCTGGAGTTCGCGCACGTCTCGCTGCGTCAGTACGATCGGGCCGTCGAGGCGCGTCTCGTCGGCCGGGACGATCACGAATTCGTACCCATTCTCCCCTTCGGTTATGCGGCGCCGGATCCTTTCGGGGGTGCGCTCAGGAAACTCGAGGGGACCGAGAAGGCGGCCCGTGGAATCGATCACGCCCACGCGCAGGAGTTCAGCCACGAGGTCTATGAGGGCCGTCCCGCAGAGACCCCGTGGGGGACAGTCACCGATGACGTTGTAGTGGAGATCGTCCGCGATAACTATCTTGTCAATGGCGCCGTCAGCAGCCCGCATACCGAACCTTATTCGAGCCCCCTCGAAGGCGGGGCCGGCGGCCGTCGAGCACGCCAGGAGTCGCTCGCGACAGCCCAGCACGATTTCCCCATTGGTCCCGATGTCAATGGCAAGATGCGGCAGTTCGACCTCGTGCACACCCGAAGCGAGGATCACTCCCACGGTGTCGGCGCCGACGAAGCCCGCGATATTCGGCAGTGCGTGCACGTATCCGTTCGGATGAATGTGGAGTCCGAGGTCGGAGGCGCGAACGTTGAGAGGCTGGCGGAGCGCCGCAACATATGGAGCCTGCGCGAGATATCGCGGATTTACCCCCAGAAAGAGATGGTTCATCGTCGTGTTGCCGACGATCGTGGCCTCGTAGAGATGCTCCCGACCGACGCCAGCCTGCCGGCAGCACTCGGCCACGATGTCGTTCAGGCATCCCACGATCGCCGACTGGAGTTCCTTGAGGCCGGTTTCGTGCGCCCCTGCGTACGTAATGCGGCTGACCACGTCGTCGCCGTAGGCCACCTGGGGATTCGTGCGGGCGGCTACGGCGAGTTCGCGCGCCGTGCACAAATCCATCAGGAAGCCCACGACCGTCGTCGTGCCAATGTCGAAAGCGATTCCCAGGTTGCGTCCGGTCGTGTCGCCTGGTTCCACCGCGATGAGGCGTCCCTCCGCCGCAACGGCCGTGACACGAAAATCGTTCTCGCGGATCACTCGTGGCATCTCCGCGAGCGCCGCGAGCGTGGGCTCCAGCGGTTCGCCGATCACCTCCAGAAGACGGTCTGCGTCTGACCGCTGATCGGCGAGCGAGGGCGGATCGAGGGTGACCGCGATCTTCGTCACGCTGGGACTCAGTTTGACCTCGCGGCCTTTCCCATCGGTGAGTATCTTTTGCTCGAAGAGTCGCGCTGTGACCGGCACGTGCACGGTCATCTCCCGATTCACTCGCGTCTGACAGGCCAGACGTGTCCCCCGTGCCAGCGCCTCATCGGTGAGGAGTCGGCGCTCCGCCTCGGTCGGCGGAGGAGCGTTCCGCGTCACCTCCACCCTGCACTTGCCGCATGTGCCCTGCCCTCCGCAGGGGGTGTCGAGGACGATTCCGGCCCTCGCGGCTGCCTCGAGAAGGGTCGAGCCTTCGAGGACGTGCACTGTGCGGCCCTCGGGCTCGAAGGTCACACGGAGATGCCTGACTGCAAGGGATGCCATACCAGGTACCTCGTCGGGTAATGCTGTATTTCCTGAATATATCAGGACGGGGCAGGGGGGTCAATTAAGCGACCCAATCAAGATGAAGAGAGTGGAAGGTTGGCTCGCGGGCATTCGGGGTGCGCGGGACAGACGGGGCCGTTCCTCAGCGAGGATTACTGCCGCCCCTGACAATACGGCGGGCAGCGCGCGGAAATCGACGCCATGTCAGGTCTATCCTGCGGCTGACCTGGCCACGTGGTTGCGCAGCACTGGCCTGCGCTGTAATATTCAGCAGGCCGGTCGAGAGGAGACAGGCGATGCCCGGACGGACCGTGAGCGTCGGCGTGATCGGGTGCGGCAGTTTCGCGCGACACATGCACCTTCCCAGGATGCGAAGCGACGGCAGATACCGCATCCACGCTGCGTGCGATGTGGACGAGGCGCGCGCAGAGGCGGTGGCGAGGGAATACGGCTGCGCCTACCACACGAGCGATGTCGAAAGGGTGCTCAGCGACGACGACGTCGAACTCGTCATGATAACAACCCGCCACGACACTCACGCGGACCTCTCGATTCGTGCGGCCCGCGCGGGAAAGCATATCTTGTGCGAGAAGCCGATGGGCCTCACCATCGAGGAATGCCGCGCCGTGTACCGTGCAGTGAGGGAGAGCGGGGTCAGGTACACGATCGGCTACAACAGGAGTGTTGCGCCGCTCGTCCAGCGAGCCAGGGATCGCCTGATGGGCATCGGCAGGCCCTTCATCATCTATCACAGGATGCAGAACTACATCCCTGATCACTGGCTCCTGGAGGCGACGGGCGGAGGGCGCCTCATCGGTGAGGGATGCCACGTGTTCGATATGTTCTGTGTGCTCGCTGGCGCTGACCCCGTGCGGATATCGGGGGCCGGTGGAGTCTTTACAGGCAACCCCCGCGCCATCGTGCCGGACACTGCCGCTGTCACAATGGCGTTCGCCAACGGCGTCGCGGCAACCATGATCGTGTCCAGCGTCGGGTGCAACAATGGCTTGAGCAAGGAATGGACCGAGATCTACTGCCGCGACACCGCGATCACGATAGATGACTTCCGCGTCATGACAGTTCACTCGCCCGCCGTTTTGGAGCGGACGGAACTTCCCGCGGTCGACAAGGGACACCAGCGTGAAATAGCACTTCTCGCGGATGCGCTCCTTGACGGTGGCCCGGAGCCGAACGACGTGGTCCAGGCGATGCGCGCGGCCGTGTGCGCCCTCAAGGCTGACGAGGCCATCCGGACCGGTGCCACGATGACACTCTCCCGATCCGACTACGTGCTCGATGCGTGACTGGCTCCGGTCGGTTCCGTTCGAGAGGTGCGGCCGCGGCGACGCTCGTACGGCGTGGAGGGCAAAGAGATGGCAAGCGAGATCGGTCGGGAATCGCAGGGGGGCGAAGAGGTAAAGCCGGCGAAGCCGCGCATTGCCGGCCGAATAGTCCTCATAATCGTCCTCGTGACCGTGGCCGCGCTGGGTGCCTGGTGGCGCGCCGTCGCCAGCGACCTCAGCAAGGCGATAACGCTCTATGACGAAGGCAAATATCGAGAGGCGGAAATGCTTCTCGAGAAGGTCATCCAGCATCCGATGTCCGCGTTCCGCATCCGGGCAGAGGCGAAAAAGGCTCTGGGTCTCTGCAAGGCGGAGATGGCCTCCGATATAGCATTCACCGATCGAACCATCGAGGGTTACGACCGTGCGCTCAGGCTTCTCGAGGAGGCCAGACGACTGGCAGGGCCCACGGCGGAGATAGAGCGTCGTATCGCCGAGTACTCCGGGTACCGTCAGAAACTTCTCGAGACCAGGGAGGCGGTCGAGTCACGGGAACCCAGCCCTGAGCCGCCGGCGCATTAGTAACGTCTTCCCCGCCGGATGCGCGATGAAGGGGGCGGGTGGCATTCACGCGCGGGAAACCCCGGAGACACGCATCCGGACAGCGCCGGACGGAGTCCGGCGATAACCCTCATCGTATCTCCCGTCCATGCCTCATCCCCGGGAATTACTCTGCTCCCGGCCGAAGTCGAACGGGTTCATTTCGCATGGGGCGAGATGTATGCTGGTGATACCCGTCCAGTTTCCGCGATGCGAGCGACACGCTGCACGCGGATTCGGGGCAGTGCAGACTCGCTTCTGAGGCCGGTCCCTGCCCACCTCGTGGCGGCGCGGGAGTTCCCTTTTGACGCCCTGCCCGTGCCTGCCGGCTTTACGGGATTGTCGGTAATTCGTCCCCGCTGATAAGTGCAACTCTTACCGCAGGAACTTCCCGACAAAGGGCGAAGTCTCTCCGCGGCGCAGAAAATGACCCGATGGCCCTTCGCCCAGGAACTCCGAGAACCACGACTCGTGCTCGATCTCTTCGTTGAGAATGGCCTGAGCGAGATCGTACGTCCTGTGATCCTTGCCCGCCGTCAGGTTGCAGATGTGGGTGTATCCCCTTACTGCACAGCGCTCCGCCTCCACCAGAACCTTGAGCATGCCCTTGACGTTTGTCGGGTCCTTGGGCAAAGTGGCGGGGGGACAGGCCGACATGTCATGAAAAGTTTTCATGTCCTCGGGCAGTTTGCCGCCGAGTTCGTAAATCCGAGGTACGAGTGCTTCGAAGTGGTTCCGGTCTTCAATACGCGCTGTCTCCGCAATTTCCTTTACTCCCTCCCCCTGCAACCCGATCAGATTCACGCGCAGGATTGTATAGTAGTAAAACGTGGTCAATTCGGCGGCTGCATTCCTGACCAGCAATTCCACCAGTTCATCCACGTTGATTCCCGTCTTCTCGACCATCTGCCTCGTCACCTTGGCCATGGCGCGGTTCCTTTCATTGAGATGCTCGTTTTCCTGAGCATCCCTTGCAAAAACTCACTTAGACGGGTGTCACCCCGGCCTTGATCTCCCGTCTCCGTTGAACGGCACTTCAGCGCGAAATGGTGAGGATAGGCACGAGACGATAACCATCCGGGCATCGTCCCGGGTTTTCTTATCTTGGATAGGTCCCTCCACAATGCAACTCTTGCCATTTCCCCCAAACGATTCAGTCTGCGCTCTGTCAACTTCTTTGTCAAGAAACATTCGTTACCGAATCGGCAGGTTCCAGATGCAGTCCGTGGCTGCTTGTCAAAGTGGGTGCACGGTCCGGCGGCCGCACCCGAGGAACTGGATTGGGCCGGACCCGAGGCGCTACGCGCATGGAAAAGTAATCGGTAGCCCTCGCATCAGGCGAAGAAGTGGCCACCGTCCCCCATCGAGCATGTCAGCGACCTTCTCCTGGAGGTTCACCGCATGCTATTCTCGTTGTGTAACGCGTGGCCGGCCAGAGTTATCATGGTAACGGCGTCGGGACTCAGCGTGGACTCCTTCATTGACGAAGGGTCCACCTGCTTCGTTGCGCCATTGGGAAGATGGAAGCACGGTTGGCCTGACCGCACCGACAAGCGGATTCATCCGGGCGTGCGCGAAAAGCCTGCTTCTTCGGAATCATTGGAGTGAGAACGATGACCTCGAAGGGTGGATGTATCCTGGTCGTGTGCTGCCTCGTGATGGCGAGCGCGTCCGTTCACGCGGGGGACGAGGGATTGGTTGCCTGCTACAATTTCGATGAAGGTTCCGGGGACATCCTGAAGGACGTGAGCGGCAATGGCAACGACGGAAGGATAAGCGGGGCGGAATATGTGAGACGCGGGGACGGTTATGCCCTCCGATTCGACGGTGCGACGAGTTATGTGGACTGCGGCCAGGGGCCTTCCCTGGACCTCGAGGAAGCCGTAACGGTAGCCCTCTGGGTGAAGGTGCTTGCCATACCGCAGGCCGGTGAGCCGATCGTCGTCGGAAAAGGAGCCAACAGCGCTTACGGATTCACCTGCTACCGGGACAACATTGGCCCGACCAACGGCAGAATCTACTTCTACATCGGGACCGAGAATATTGCCACGCCCGTCGCGCTCGACGCGTGGCAACACCTGGCCGCCACGTTCGATGGACACACCATCGCCCTTTACGTGAACGGAGAGGCAGTCGCGAGCAAAGGCGTCCAGATGAAGATTCCCCGCGGCGGGTCGCTCCTCATGGGGAAGGGCGGGTTCTGCGGACTCCTCGACGATGTCCGCATCTTTTCTCGCGCCCTCTCGCCTGACGAGATACGGGCGTCTTGCGACACGGGCAGACTGGAGCGCCAGGCACATCTCAGGCCTTTTCGGGCGATCCATTCGCTCCAGGGCGGGATATTCCAGGTGCTCGTGGGCGAGCATGGTGGTGTCGAGGTCACTGTTGGTGGCGACAACTACTTCATCGAGTCCTCGTTTTCGTATCCGGGCGAGCGCATGGGTCTCAACGTCCTCTCCGAAGAGGAACCCGCGGGGGAAAAGGTGTGGGTGCCCCTCGTTTCAAGGTCCGGCCCCGACGAGATCCACGTGGTTGCCGCCGGCCCTTTCTATTCGCTCGATCGCAAGATATCGGTTTCGGCACATCGCATCGCGGTTACGGACATCCTCTCGAGCAGATCAGCGGACGATGTGGGAGTCGTCGTCTCGCACCGCGTGGTCCCTTCCAAGTTGCCTCGCGGGATCCTTCTCGCTGGGGCGGCCGTCTCGATGGTCGCCGAGACGCCGGAGAATCCCACGGTCTTTCTGTCCCTGCCCGGGAGCCATCTTGGCGTCGTTGCCGAGGATACTCTTTCCCGCGTCCAGTTCGAGGCAGCGAGTTCCCACACCGAGGCCGGCTTCTCGCTGAGGCGCCTCGCCCTGCGGCCGAACGCGAGCCTTACCCTGAGGTGGGCTGTGTATCCGTTCGGTGCAGACGCCGATTACTTCGCGTTCGTCAACAGTGTGAGGCAAGATTGGAAGACCAATTTTACCATTGAAGGGCCTTTCGACTTCGGCCCGCCTTCACAGGTGTGGGAAAACCCGGAGAGGCTGAGAGCCTATCTCCTCCGGAAGCGCCTGAGGATTGCCGCGCCGGGCCCCTGGCTCGATTACGACAACGGGTGGCTTTCGCTGGGTCTCGATCAGCAGAGGGCAGAGTACAAGAAGTTCATGCGGGGTGCAGCGGCGGCGCTGAAGGCCGTCGATCCCGGGATCAGGGTCGTCGGCAACATGGAGGGGCCTCTCGTCACGATTCCCCCGGAACTCGCTCACCGGCTGTGGGAAGCGTTGCCTCCGGACAGACGCGCCGCCGGTTACCCGATCCCGTTCACTGACAGGCAACTGGCACTCATCGAGGACCTGTCCATCCGCCAGAAGGATTCTCTAGTCCAGGGTCCCGGGGGCGAGAGGTACTACGAACTGTACTACCGCGGACCTGAAGTCGCTCGCATTCCGCTCATGGCGATTCTCGTCTATCCAGCGAGTGGAAACGGGCAGTTGGAGTTCTGGATGGATCAGGCCCGTTTCATCATGGAAGATGTCGGGCTGGACGGCGTCTATCTCGACGGTGGCGGGCCGGTTCGCGGTGCCCGGTACGGATACGACCGTTGGGACGGCGTCACGGTTGAGATCGACCCCCGCACCGGACGCATCGTACGTCGCGTCACCGATTACATGTCAGTCATCGGTGACGTGCCAGTCCGTACCCTCTTCGATTATGTCCTTTCGCGCAAAGGGACCATGGTGGCCAACGGGCACCACTATACCGAGGAGATGCAGCCCTATCCAATACCGCGCTTTCTGGAGACGGGCGGAGAGTACGACCCCCTCGCCGTTCCGGACGGAGAGAAACCTCCCCTCCTCCCGCTCATGTGCAAGGGTCATCTCGATGCCCCGATCGCGCTCGCGAACCCGCCCGAAACATACGGTGAAAGGGCCATCCGGAATTATGCCAGGTTCGTTATGAAATCCGTAATTACCCATCTCAGACATGGCCTCCTCTATTACTATTACAACACCGAGATCCCGGAGAGCGGTCCGGGAAGCGGTGAATATGGCCCAATCAACCACATGTTCCCCATAACGCCGATCGAGATCCATGAGGGATGGATTCTCGGGAAAGAGCGCGTGATCTCCGCCCGTTCCATCGCTTTTGACTGGCATAAACAGGGGCGGCCTCTTGTGCATATCTTCGACCTGGCCGGCCGCGAGGGGGATGTCGGCAGCGCCTGCCATATTGTGGGAGCGAACGATGCATGGCACATCGTTCTCACATTGAGGGACTGGCAGGAGATAGCAGTCGTGGAATAGAAGGTCTCTTCGCCGGCGCCTATCTCGCGGTGAAGGCAGTCTCCGTGTGGTCCGGGAAGGCCAGCGCTATGATACTGTGCAAGTCTGATGGTGCCCGAGACTGGATTCGAACCAGCATGGGTGTGACCCCACTAGGCCCTCAACCTAGCGCGTCTGCCAATTCCGCCACTCGGGCACCTGGTGGGACAATCGCCAGTTACTATTTTAACACCGCCGCCACAGCCGGTCAAACGCACCGTCGGGTCCACACGATGACGGATGGTCGCCACCAGGGCTAAGCCCTGTGGTCGTCCTGGACCTCTGGCGCCAGAAAGTCGAAGCGTCGCAGCCCGCAGGCGGGACAGTCCGGGCGCCGGCGTACTCGCGAGCGGTGGAAACTGAGGTCCCACACGTCGAAGTGCAGGAGACACGTGTTTGGTTCGCCGCGGCCGACCAGAATTTTCATCACCTCTCCGCTCTCGATTGCGGAGACCATGCTCGTCAGGGGGTTGATGACGCCGACGTCGGCGCACGTCTTCACGGTGCCTGGGGGCGGCAGGTCCTCCACCAGACAGCGAAAACACGGGCCCCGGCCCGGCAGAACGGTCATGGTCATGCCGCCCGAAGCAACGGCGCCTCCGTAAACGTAAGGAATCCCCAGTTTGACGCATGCATCGTTGATGACGAAGCGAGCCGCCATGTTGTCCATGCCGTCTGCGACGACATCCGCCCCCTCGATGAGTTGCAGGACGTTCGCGCCGTTGACCTCCGCCACGATCGGTTCGACCACGACGCCCGAATTGATCTCCTCCAGGTGTTTGGCCGTGGCAACTGCCTTCGGAAGCCGCTGACGGACGTCCTCTTCTGTATAGAGCACCTGCCGGTGCAGGTTGGTGATGTCCAGAATATCGCGGTCCACAATGCGCAGCCGGCCTACACCCGCGCGAGCGAGATTGTGGGCGACTCCGCTGCCGAGGGCACCGCACCCGAGGATGACCACGAAGCCACGACACAAACGGGCCTGCCCATCACGGCCGATGGGTGCGAATCGCATCTGTCGGTCATAGCGGTCGAGCGAAGCGAAGTCCATCCCCGTTGCATCCATCATCTCTTCTCCGGCCAGAACATCCTGAACAGGTCCCCGTGCCTCTCTGCCTCGCTGGTCTGGGCGATCTCCAGCCGGAATGGCAGTTTCAGCGTTTGCGGCGGGAGGCATTGCCGTTCGGTGCACGCCTGCGATCGGATCGCGAAGGAGAGGGCGAGGGTGCCGGGCCGAGTCCCGGGGGCAACGCGCAATTCGCCGCCGAGCCACACCGTCCCCTCGTAAACCAGGAGCGTCTCGTCCGCCCATTCCAGCCGCAACTCGCGGGGCGCGGGATAGATCGCCCACTCCAGCGTCACCGCCGGATTCTTTTCCAATGTGAGGCTGGTGGGAACGAGGTATTCCTGGCGAGGTTCATGAGCGTTCACGTGGAATCCGTCGTCCACCTTCAGACGTACGAGAAACTTCACGCGGTCGCCAGGGACTACACGAAGGTGCTGCAGGAACACCTCGGCCGCGATAGGCTGTGCCCTCGCGGCACCGTCGGGGACGGGCGGTTTTTCGCCGGGGGCCGGCTGCGGCGCTGCCGCCGGCGAATCGAGGAGCAGCGCCGCCGCGAGCACGAAGCCTCCGCAAGCCCGGGGGGCGCCGGCGATCGCCGGCAGAAAGGCCCGTATTGTCGCCTCCGCGCGCTCGCGATACGCCGCCTCGCCGGTAAATTCGGAAAGACGCGTCATGACGCGCGCCGCGATGGCGTTGGCGCTCGGCATGGCCTCGTCGAACGGGTCCCCGTAGCGGAGCAGCGGCGTCCCGTGATCCTCCGCCGCATAGTAGAATCCGCCGGCTTCGCGGGCATGGTGTTCGATCATTTCCCTGGCCAGCGTTCGCGCGTTGTCGAGCCAGCGTGCATCGCCCGTGGCGTCGTGAAGGTCGAGGAGGCCATCGGCAAGGAAGGCGTAATCGTCGAGGTAGGCCGGCAAGGTGGTGGCGCCGTCCCGCCACGCCCTTCGCAGCCGCCCGCCGAGATGCAATTCGCGCATGATGAACTCTGCGGCCCCGCGGGCGGCCTCCACAAGACGATGATCGCCGAGATGCGCACCGGCATACGCGAGGGCGCCGATAGCGAGACCGTTCCAGCCGGCAAGGACCTTATCGTCCCGACGCGGCCTCGTGCGCTCCTCCCGTCGCCGGAAGAGCATTGTCAGGCCCGCGCGCATGTGGTCTCTCATCTCGTCCACGGGCACGCCCCTTGCATTGGCAACCGATTCGATCGGTGCCGCCAGGTGCAGGATGTTCAGACCGGTGAGGCGACCGGTCGCCTCGTCTCTGTAGTTGCCGCCTGCTTCGACACCATACCTCTCGCAGAAGGCCGGTCCTTTCTCCGGCCCGAGGACATCGAGGATCTCGCCTTGCGTCCAGGTGTAGAACTTCCCTTCGATCCCCTCGGAGTCGGCATCGAGGGCTGTACAGAATCCGCCGCCGGAGTTGCTCATCTCACGGAGGAGCCAGTCGCTGATCTCCTGCGCGACCTCGCGGTGCAAGTCATCTCCGGTTAACTTCCAGGCCTGGACGTAGGCCCGGAGAAGGAGCGCGTTGTCGCAGAGCATCTTTTCGAAATGCGGCACGAGCCACGTGGAATCCACGGCATACCGGTGGAAGCCTCCTCCCACGTGGTCTCGTATTCCTCCCGCGGCCATCGCACCGAGGGTCAGGGCGATCATATCCCGCAACGTATCGTCGCGAGTCCGTTCATACTCGTAGAGAAGGAGAAGGAGGCCGTTGTGGGGCGGGAACTTGGGCCTTTCTTCGAAGCCGCCATGGACCGCGTCGAAGTCATCCTCGAGCGCTTCGATCGCGGCGAGAACCAAATTCCTGTCGAGCGGCGGCGTCGGTCCCTCGGGCTTCGCGCCTTCGTGCTCCGCGATAGCACGGCAGATGCGGTCCGCGCTGCCCTCTATATCCTGCCGCTTCTCGCGCCATGCGTCGGCGAGCACGAGCAGGGCCCGCCCGAACCCGGGTAACCCGGCACGATCCTCGGGCGGAAAGTATGTGCCGGCGAACCAGGGTTTTCCCTCGGGGGTGAGCCAGACAGAGTTCGGCCAGCCGCCTCTTCCAGTGAACGCTTCGGTGACGAGCATGTAGAAGCGATCTATGTCAGGTCGCTCCTCACGGTCAACCTTGACGGCGACGTAGTGGCGGTTCAGGATTGACGCTATCTCTTCGTTCTCGAACGATTCCCGCTGCATCACATGACACCAGTGGCAGGCCGAGTAACCTACGCTGAGGAAGACGGGCTTGTCCTCGCGGCGCGCAGCCTCGAATGCCTCGGGTCCCCAGGGGAACCAATTCACCGGATCGTATGCGTGCTGCACGAGGTACGGACTCTTCTCGTGGATGAGCCTGTTGGGCTCTCTTCGCGCACCGGCCGTGGACGTGTCCATTACGTCTCCTTTCAATTCGAGCCGACCGCACAATCGAAGATGCGCCACGGACGGCTCAGCGAACCCGAGTGCTGCCAGAATGACTACAATCTTCACGGCCAGCCGCGCGCATCTTGCTGGCTGATCGTTCAGCAAATGGCGGAACGCGTGATCTCTGGCCATCTTCCCGAGACGCATCAAAGCCCGAGAGTTTTTTCAACCAACCTTCGCGTTCTTGTTGAACAAATCGGTGTTGCTCCAGATCCTGAGTCTGACAGAGCCGCGCGACCGACGCAAGCGGGTCCACGCCTTGTGGTCTGGGCCTTCGCTCGAACCCGCGCTGAGGACCTTATTCCAGAACCCCCATTGCGAGCATCGTGCGATCGTCCGATTGGGCCGCATCGCCCGCATGTTCCGCGACCGCTGCCACGATCCGCTCTATGAGGTCGTCCGCCGATGCGGTCAGATTGTCATGGAGGACGCGCTCCAGGCGTTGCGTTCCGAACCGTTCGCCGGCTGCGTTCACCGCGTCGGTTATGCCATCGGTGCAGATGAGAATCTTGTCGCCCGGCTCCAGGCGCCGCGTGGCTTCATCGTACAGGGTCCCGGGTGCGACGCCGGCGAGCAATCCCGAGGGTTCGGCGAGGAACTCGACGGAATGTTTTCCAGGGCTGACGAGGATCGGTGGTGGGCCGTGGCCGGCATTAGCCCAGGTCAGAATGCGCGTCGAGGTATCGTAGATGGCATAGACCACCGCGGCATAACTGGATGGCGGGGTGAGGCGTTCCAGGAGCCTGTTCAGTTCGCCCAGGAACATTGCAGGTGATTCGGCAGCGTCTCTGGCGTACTCGAAGGTGGTCTTTATGAGGCCCGTCACGAACGCGGCGGCCAGACCGTGGCCGGCGACGTCCGCCAGAAGCAACCCTATTCGGCGTTCGTCGAGACGCTTCACGTCGAAGTAGTCGCCGCCCACCTCCATTTCCGGCACGAAACTCTGGGCGATTCGCACCTTTCCTGGAAAAGGTTCGGCCCGAGGGTCCGGCAGGAGAGTCCGCTGTATCTCCCGGGCCGTGTCGAGATCCTCCTGTATTTTCCGGTATAGCCGTTCCAGCGAATAATGCCTTTCCTGAAGTTTCTTCGCCTGGTGCTCCTTGTCGTACTCCTCGGCCCCTATGGTCTGGAAAACGACATAGGTGCCGAAGCCCGACAGGGCCGAGATCGAAACCGCGACAGCAAGCATGGCGTATCTTGGCAGGTTGAAGACAGAGCAGCCCAGGTGGGAGAGGAGGATGGCGAGCGAGATGACGATTGCATACCGCGGAGCGGCACGGAAGAAGGCCCTGTGATCCCTGAAGTGGGCCATTCGCTTCTTGTAGGCTGCGACGACCCTGCTGAAGACCAACTGACAATAACTGCACCGGATAACGAGCGAGCCCTCCCCGATGGACAAGATCGCGTTAGCGCATGACATATGAAGTCCGGCCGGCGAGACGAGCGCATCGCAGAGTCGGTCGCGGCCGAGAAGCCGCGCGCCACGCGATGCCTTCGCGCCGCCAAGCGGGCGCCGGAGAAGCCAGAGCATCTCCAGCACGTCGGAAATCTGTTCCCTCTCGAGTCCGACGTCGCACGTAACCTTGCGCACGCCGATCTCCCGAAGAAACTGCACCATACGACTGAGTTGCGGCAAGGGAGCGGGGATTGCTCCGTCGCTGAACTGCACGCCGCATGGGCCCTTACCCGGCTCGATGCTGAACGAGCACTCCCGCAGTCCCCGGCCTCGCAGCGCCGGGAATATTTCTTCCTCCAGACAATGCGCGAAGGAGCGAATCTCGATGCCAAGTCGAGTGGGGCGCAGTCGGACGAGTATCACGAGGCGGTCGAGAACCGCCGCGGCAGGAGGCCGCGGCGCCCTGGTGGGGGCTTGTTCTGCTACGGTCGCAACATCTGCTTCGTCATTCATGATTTCCTGGGTCCGCCATACCCCTGTTGCCGCGCGCTGACATTGCACACACACCGAGTCTAGCCCTGACCGCTGTCCGTCGCAACCGCTTTTCCACCAGGTGCGCGACCTCCGCGCGGGGCTTACCGGACCTCGGTGGCAAGCCCTCATGTTCCCGGGGCAGGGCGGATTCGCAGGAGAAGGAGGAACCCGGCAACCGGCGCCAGTGTGAGAACGAGCCATAGCCACACGCGCCGGGCATCCAGGTCGGCGAGTATGTCGTGGAGGAGGCCCATCTCCCCGTACACGAGGAGCGCCATGGCCTGACCGTATATCATCAGCCCGAAGCCCGCAACGAAGAAGCCCTCGATGAGCGCGCCCAGGGTGATGACGAAGACGGAAAACAGGATCACGCCAATGGCAAGCAGCGTCAGAAGGACAATCGCGAGGAGCACCCAGGGCCGGAACAGGCCCGGTATCAGGGCCGCGAGCGACTCGACCAGGTGGAAGAGAAGCCCCGGCTCATCTGCCCCGTCAGTTTCATGAGGCGCTGGTCCGCCGGCGGAGTCCATCCGCAAACCGCACCGGGAACAGAACTTGTCATTCCGTTCCACCCTCGCCGAGCATCGCGGACACGAGAGGACGAGGGGAGGTCCGGCGAGCGCGGGAAACGATGCCCCGCACGCCGGGCACTCGACCATCCTGTCCATGGCGGCGTCTCGCACATCGAGCGCGGCGCGGCAGGATGGGCAGTGCACCCTCATTGCGTCTCGCGAGTCGGTTCTCGGTCCATCTCGGCCCGTATTGCAGCGTTGACCTCGTTCATCAGTTCCATGTAGTCAGCCTGGGCGCGGGCCAGGACCTGCAGTTTGTCGTTCATGCGAATCTCTTCTTCGAGTCGCCGTAGCGTTCGCTTGACCTCGGGTTCTACCGGCCGGCCCTCCGCCTCCAGATAGGCGATCCTTTGGCGATGCTCTTCGGCCTCGCACAGGAGTTCGCGCGTCGCGGCATCTTCCTCCACGAGTCTTTCCGCCTCCCGCAGGGAGAGGAATCGCTCGTGCTGGGCTATCCTGCGTCCGAGTTCGGAGGCGAGACGGAGTACCTCATCCATTCGGGTTTCCTCTATATTGGCCTGTGCGCGACGCTGACAAAAGGATTCGGTGACAGCCCCTTGACTGGCGCGCCGGTGACTATCGGGGTTCCTCGGATGAGGGGTCCGAGTCTCCGTTGGATTCCTCGGCAGTGGACGAATCGCCAGGTCTTTCGGAGCGCTTTCCTGTGGACTTCGATTCGAGTTCCCCCGTTCCGCCCGCTATCAGGCGATAGACGCTTCCCTCTCCGTCGAGGATTCGCTCCTGTGCGAAGGTCCTGCTTTCCACGACCGCCTGAATCTCCTCGATACGGTCCACGCCGCGCAGGAGTTCGGCCTTCATCTCCTCGAGGACCGAAGCGATGGTCTTGTCGAAGGAGTCGAAGACAGCCTTCAGTTCCACCTCGAAGAAATCCTTCAGATATTTCTCGAGTTGTATGAGACGTTCGCGGGCGCCGACGGCCACTCGCTCGGCGTGCGCCGCCTGTTCCCGGATGTCGGCCTCCAGCACCTCGAACCTCTGCATGAGGCGCTCGCGTGACTCGGTCTCGCGGGTCATGAACTGCTCGTGCTCGGTCGCCACCCGGGCTGCGACCTCGTGGCTCGTCCTGCTCTCCTCGCGGATCTTCCGGATCACACGAAAGAAACGCACGGCCGTATATATGGCGATGATGAGGGCCGCTGGGCCGCACGCCACGAGAATCAACTGCAAGGTTCCCATATGCCTTGTAACCTCCGGGGCGACCGGTCACATGCGTGGCGGACCGCCCCCGTGTTTTCAACGCAGTATAGTCCTCCGCGGACGGTGAGTCAACTCGGCGTGGCGCCTCGACCGACTGTCGCACGGCCACCAAGCGCTCGCACAGTGAGGAATACGCGAGCACAATGGGCGTGTGGGGACTCTCCACACGGACAGCAGCCTCGACCAACACTCGAACCGGGTTGCCGGAGTGGAGTTTGGGGCGCGATGCATATAAGCCTTTACATTTTCGCGTGTTACATGATACGCTTTCCTATGGTGCGGGTTGGCATGTTTGTTGGGTTGCCCTTGGTGACAAGTCAAATGCCATCGTTATCCGTTGGTTTTTATTGGAGGACGTGTCATGAGGACTGCAGCACTCGTCGTGGTGGTCGCAGCGGCTATCTTGACCGTCGCAGTAGCGGAGGCATGGGCGGCGGCGCCAGCGGAGGGAGCGCTGATCGGGGCGGTGTTGGGTCAGCCCGAGCCCATCGCTCATCCGGGTGCGAAGCCTGATCTGGTCCCTCCGGGCGGGCCTGACCGGCGACCCGTGGAGCAGCGACTGGCAGCGCTCGAGCAGGCGGTCGCGAGGCTCTATGCCCTCGCGCTGAGGGCAGCGCAGGAGACCAAGGACGCCGAACTGCAGCGTCTGGTGGATCAATCGCTCACCGACCGCCGGGCGATGATCCAGGAGGAACTCAACCGCCTTACAGCGTTCGAGGCAGTGGTCCAGGCGGTGCGAAGCGGCGACAAGAACGCGGTAGAGACTGCCAGGGAGCAGCTGAAAGCAGCCACCGAGAAACTCCACGCAGCCGGTAAGAAGGTGGCGGAGGACGTCCGCGCTGTGGCGCAGCGTCTGCGGGAACTCCGGCCGGAGATTATGGAGGGCATGGAGGAGCGGCCCGCAGGCATGCGGCCCGGCGAGTTCCGTCGCCGTGGGCCTGGTGCGCCTCCGGCAGGGGATGCTCCCCCCGCGCTGGATTGAGCCTTCTTGCAGGAGGTCAGGGGAGGACGGCGTGCGATACCGCCGGGCCTCCCCGCTTTTTTTTTTGGCGGGCACAACGAGCACGCCGCGAGTTGCATGAGGGCTGTCCGCAATGTGCCTCCAGCGAATTGTGCTCAGGTAATGAGCGGACAGCAGGCACGCCCCGACCGTCCGAGATTTTATTGTCTTCCGAATGAGAGGGCCGTCGGGTAATGCCTCGGTTCCGGGGCTGTCGGGGTCCATGCCTTGCAAAAGTAGTGTGGTTTGCGGATACTGTTATGCCCTGGTGAAAACCACTCAGGTGCCACCCATCGCAGCGCGCGGCGCTTTTCACGAGGTGCGAAGATTTGACGCATTCCGATGGCCCTCGGTCGCCCGGCACGGCAGCAGGCCGATACATTCTCCTGAGCCTCCGCATCCTGGCGGCGATCGCGGTTACATTCATCTTCCTGTGCAGCGTCGCACTTCTCGGCAGGAGTTTCGAGGCGACCAGCAAGGAGTTCACCCACCGGCTCCTCGATCGCGCAACGAATCCCTTCGTGGGGGCGTTCGTCGGGATACTGGTGACGAGCCTCATACAGAGTTCGTCTGCGACGACAAGCATGGTCGTCGGCCTGGTCGCCTCCGGCGCGATGCCCATCCGCGTCGCGGTGCCAGTTGTCATGGGGGCGAACATTGGGACGACCGTGACAAACACGCTGGTGGCCATGGGGCATATCACCCGGCGGACCGAGTTCCGGCGTGCATTTGCGTGCTCCACGATTCACGATTTCTTCAATGTGCTCAATGTGATCGTGCTGATGCCCGTCGAGTACTTCACGCACTTTCTCGAGCGGATGGGCACTTTCCTTGCGCGTGAATTCGACGTGGTGACTCATTTCTCTGCGCCCAGAAGCCCCATAAAGTTCGCCACATGTTGGGTCGTGTTCCATGTGGAGCGACTCATCAGGAGGTTGCCCGAGCGCTGGGTCGCGATTTCCATGGCCGTTCTGGGGGTCGCGGTGCTCTTCGCATCGCTCTGGATGCTCGTGAAAATATTGAAGTCCTTGATGGCAGGCCAGATCGAAAGGAGCCTGAACACATATCTTGACCGCCACGGCCCCATGGGCATTGCCATCGGTGCGGCCACCACCGCAGCGGTACAGAGCAGTTCGGTCACCACATCATTCTTCGTGCCGATCGCCGCTGCGGGGATAATGAAACCGCGCCAGATATATCCGCTCATTCTCGGTGCAAACCTGGGGACCACGGTGACCGCAGTCCTCGCGGCCCTGGGGGCCAGTGTACCGAGCGGACTGGCGATCGCACTGGTGCACTTCCTGTTCAACGCGTGCGGCGTCTTGATATTCTATCCTGTGCCACAATTGAGGATACCGGTATGGTTATCCGAACGTTTCGCCGACTTCGCCGCACGTCACCGTACACTCGCCATAGCGTATGTCGTTCTTGCGTTCTATGGGATCCCGTTTCTGCTGATCTTCGTCGGCAGGCACGGGCGCTGATCCGGGGAGGATGAGAAGGATGGTCATCAAGACGCTGATCGAGGCGTGGCGCAGCCGCGGCGCCATACGTCACATGTATGATGAGTTGATGGAGATGCTGCGCGCGACGCAGGGGATGTTCGAAAGGATCGGACGCATACTGTTCGACGGCGAAGATCCCGAAGCGCTCGCCAGCGACATATACGCCACGGACGTCCGCGTGAACAAGACGGAACGCAAGATCCGCAAGCAGATCGTGGAACACCTTGCCGTGCACCCGACGGGGGACGTACCCGCCTGCCTGGTCCTGATGAGCATCGTCAAGGACGCCGAGCGCGTGGGCGACTACTGCAAGAACCTGTTCGAGGTGCGTTCGCTCCTCGGCAAAGCTGTGCCCCCTGACGTGATGACGGACGACATCCGCCAGATATACCAGCGCGTGCGGGATACCTTCGAGCTGACGCGACGGGCGATAGGCGAATGCGACGAGGAGGCAGCACGGGCCGTCGCGAACGCAGAGAAGCCACTGGCGCACGAGGTGGATGCAAAGGTCGCGGAGATCGCCACCTCCGAGATGCCGGCCAGGATTGCCGTACCGCGCGCGCTGGCGCTGAGACACATGAAGCGCATCCACGCCCACCTGGCAAACATCGCGACGAGTGTATTGCAGCCTGTGCACAAACTCGACTATCTCGACGAGGGTCCGCTCCGTCCTCCCAAGAAATGACAGATGCGATGCGATCCGCCTGGCACAGGCATTCTCCAGTGCTCACCGGGCTCTTCCGGCCGTACCGCCGTGTGTGGCTCCTCTGTGGCATTGCGATCCTCTGCGCGTGCGCTCCGGGCTGTGGACGGTCCGCCGAGCATCCGCCTGCGGCGCCCACGGCCGCCCGACGTGTGATCTGCATGGCCCCGAACATCACCGAGGCCGTCTTTGCCATCGGTGCCGGCGACCGCGTAGTTGGCGTCTCCAGTTATACCGTGTATCCTCCGGAGGCGATGAGCCGACCGAGGGTCGGCGCCCTATACGACGCGAACCTGGAGAAGATCGTCGCCCTCCGACCGGACCTGATCATTGTCCAGCAGCGTCATCCGGCAGTCGAAGCGCTCTGCCAGACACGTGGAATACCTCTCCTCCGAGTGGAAATGACGAGGGTGGGGAGCATACTCGACGGGATTCGGAAGATAGGCGAGGTCCTCGACGCACGCGAACGTGCGGCCTCCGTCTGCGGGGAGATAGAGCGCCGACTGGGCGCGGTGCGCGAGCGCACAGCGTCGCTTCCCAGACGCCGTGTGTTCATCTGTGTCGATCGCACGGCGGGGTCGCTGAAGGGGATGTTTACCGTCGGTGGTGAAAGTTTCCTCACTGAGATGGTGGAACTTGCGGGGGGAGAGAACGTGTTTGCCGACGTGGCGCGGGACTATTTTCCGGTGGAGACCGAGGCGGTGATAGCGCGCGCCCCCGAGGTCGTGATCGAGACAAGGCCCTCCCAGCGATATACGCCCGACGAGGAGCGACGCCTGATAGAGGACTGGAAGGCTCTGCCGGACGTGCCTGCCGTCCGCAATGGGAAAGTGTACGTCGTAACCGATGACTTCATCGTCGTGCCCGGGCCGCGCCTGCCGCTCATCGCCGAGCGGTTTGCTGAGATCCTTCATGGATCGCCAGGCCATGCGAGATGACATACTCACTCTGGAGAACGTGTCATTCAGTTATGGGGACGCTGGCTGGCGCCTGCGCGAAGTCTCCCTCGCCGTCGGAACGGGGGAAATGGTCGCCGTGATCGGGCCGAATGGCTCGGGCAAGAGTACCCTCCTGAAACTGGCCGCTGGCGTGTTCCGTCCTCACTCGGGCCGGGTCTCTCTACAGGGAAAAAACCTGCACGCTTTCGACCGGCGTTCTATCGCCCGCGTCCTCGGATACCTGCCCCAGGACGTCCACTACACGTTCGACTATACGGTGGAAGAAGTCGTTGCAATGGGCCGTTTCCCGCACCTTTCGGGTCTTGGCTTTCTCGGCAGGAAGGACCTGGATGTCGTCGAGAGGTGCCTGGCGGCCACGGAGACGCTTCCCTTCAAGGGGCAACCCCTCTCTCACCTCTCCGGCGGGGAGCGCCAAAGAGTCTATCTCGCTTCGATACTGGCCCAGGAACCCCACATTCTGCTGCTCGACGAGCCGACGGCGGGGCTCGACATCCACCATCAGGCGCGCTTCTTCCGGCTGCTCCGCGGTCTAGCGAGGGAGGGGATGGCCGTGACAGTGGTGACCCACGACCTCAACCTGGCCTCGCTCTACTGTTCGCGGCTCCTGCTGATGTCGGATGGGGCCGCTGTGCGCGAGGGGATGCCGGCCGAGATCATCCGCCCGGATATTCTGTCCGAGATTTACGGCGAGCCGGTCGCCGTCGAGCGTGACCCGCGGTCCGGGCTGCCCATCGTGCTACCTCTCTTGAATGGAGTGTGACGAAGTGAAGGGCTCGCTGACCTCCCGCCGGTGGGCGATGACGATGACGGCCTACGCCTTGCCGTTTCTGCTGTGCGCGGTTCTCCTGCCGCACGTGGGACCGAGCACGCAGCGTCTGGCCGGGCCGTATGCAACTGGCTCTGCCGAAGCTGAGGAGTTCATCTTTCACAGCCTGCGCCTCCCGCGGGTCATACTGGCCCTCGTGGCGGGTGGTTCGCTGGCAATCGTGGGCGCGTGCTTTCAGGTCATCCTGCGCAATCCACTCGCCGAGCCATACACTCTGGGTGTCACGGGCGGAGCGGCGGTGGGTGCGGTCCTGGTCATCAGCGTGCGGCGCCTCCAGTTCGGCTGGGGGCCGTTCTCGACAGTGCAACTCTTCGCACTCGCGGGTGCGGGAATCTCGGTCTTGCTCATCTATCGTCTTGCGCGCCGGCCGCAGGGCATCAGCATGAGCGTACTCCTTCTGGCCGGTGTGACGATAAGCATTCTGTGCGGGGGCCTTGTGCTCTTCATACGGTACATCGCCGACCCCCATTCGCTGCTCAGCATGGATCGCTGGCTGATGGGTGGAATCAGCCCCATTGGCCTGGGCGAACTGCTGCCCATCGTGCCGTTCGTTGTGGTTGGTCTCGGGATACTCTTGCCACAGATGCCGGCACTGAACCACCTTGCGCTGGGCGAGGGCATTGCGATGGGGCATGGCGTGGATGTGCCGCGCGTGCAGCGAATGGTCTTCATAGGAGGCAGCCTTCTCACAGCGGGGGTCGTGTCGCTGACCGGTCCCATAGGCTTCGTCGGGCTCATCGTGCCGCACGCCGTGCGGAGGGTGTCCGGGTTCGACCATCGCGTCGTGGTCCCAGCATCGTTTCTCGCAGGTGGAGCGTTCCTGGCGCTGTGCGACACGGTCGGACGCACCGTGCTTCCGCTCCTTGTCGAGCGGATATCCGAGGCGCAGCAGACCCCTGTGGGCGTTCTGACGGCTCTCATCGGCGCGCCGATCTTCATAAGGATACTCATCGGTCGCCGCCGCTGAGCGACCTGCGTGCCGCATCTGTTGCGAGGTCTCGATTCGGATTTTGACCCGCTGGGGCAGGGCTGATATAATCGCGGCTGTCGCAGGCAAGGCTGGCTGCGGAAAGGGTCATCGCATGGGAACGGTTTACAGTGGCGAGCTGCTTGGCGCCGGCAAGAAGTTTGCCGTTGTGGTGAGCAGGTTCAACGAGTTCATATCGTCACGGCTGCTCGCGGGCGCGCAGGACATCTTCCTTCGGCACGGGGTGAGGCCGGAAGATGTGGATGTCGTGTGGGTGCCGGGATCCTTCGAGATTCCCGTGACAGCCCTGCGGCTGGCTTCTGGCGGTCGCTACGACGCGGTGGTGTGCCTGGGCGCGGTGATCCGCGGGCAGACCCCACACTTCGATTACATCGCCGCTGAGGTCTCGAAGGGTGTGGCGCAGGTCGGGTTGCGGACTGGCGTGCCGACGATCTTCGGCGTTATCACGGCGGATTCGATCGAGCAGGCCATCGAGCGCGCCGGGACGAAGGCTGGCAACAAGGGGGCCGACGCAGCCGCTGCCGCGATCGAGATGGCAAATCTGTTCAGCAAGATCCCCAGACCATAGGCCGCTCCATCGGACTGTCAGGCGCGGCCTCTTCTTTTTTTCGCGTCGGTGTGCAATGCGCAAGAAAACCGCTGCCCGTGTCCTGGCGGTCCAGGCGCTGTACCAGTGGGATCTGCGCGGACGCGAGTTCCTCGCTGAGGTCGAGTCGTTCTTCCGTGACGCCGCGCGCTCCCCACAGGATGCCGAAGTGGCGCTGGAACTCTTCTCCGGTTGCGTCGCGCATTGTAGCGAGATAGATGCCCGCCTCGCCGCTGTCGCCGAGCACTGGGACCTTACCCGCATGGCGGCTGTTGACCGCGCGATACTCCGACTGGGGGCATACGAACTGCTTTACTGTCCTGATATGCCGCCGAAGGTGGCGCTGGACGAGGCCATACGCCTGGCGAAGAAGTTCAGCACCGCGGGCTCCAGTGCATTCGTGAACGGAATACTCGACAGGATAATGGCTGCGGGCTCGGCCTCTGTCCCGAAAGGTTCTGCCGATGCCTGATGTCGCCCGAGGAGCTGACCTGCACGTCCACACGAATCTGAGCGACGGCACTTTCGCGCCCGAGGAGGTGGTCCGGCACGCTGTCGAGCGCCGGCTCGATGCGGTTGCGGTCACGGATCACGACATCACCGATGGCGTCTCGCTGGCACGCGAGGCGGCAACAGATGGGCTCGAAATCATATCCGGCGTCGAGTTGAGCGCCTCGACCATCTCTTGCTGCGACGACGAGTTGCATCTGGTGGGGCTGTTCATAGACCTGTCCCATGCCGAACTCCAGGAGCATCTGGTGGCATGGCGTCGGCAGAGGCGCGAGCGTATAGTCGAAATGGTGCGGCGGCTGAACGATCTCGGCATATCGCTCCGCCCCGACGAGATCTTCGAGATCGGCGGCGCCGGCGCGGTGAGCCGTCTTCACGTGGCGAACGCACTGGTGCGGATCGGCGTGGCGCGGACGGTGGGGGGCGCGTTCCAGCGGTGGATAGGACCGGGTGCGCCGGCGTTCGTGCGTCGTAGCCGGCCCGCCGCCGCAGCCACCATCGAACTCATCCATCGAGCAGGGGGTGTCGCTGTCCTGGCCCACCCCGGCGCCCATGTGAGCGACGATGACGTCGCGTCGCTTGCGGCCATGGGGCTTGACGGAGTGGAGGTTTTCTCCGGTTACCACACGCCGGACATGGAGCGTCGCTACGCTGGCCTGGCGCGACGCCACGGCCTGCTCGTGTCGGCAGGCTCGGACTGCCACGGCATGCAGCGCGGCACCGCCGCAATCGGATCTGTGCGGCTTCCTGCGGAGGGGGTCGAAGCCCTGCGCCGCCGGGCCGCCGAGCATGCGGAGAAGTACTTGCGTGGCTGAAAAGAAGCAATCGCTCTTCGAACGTCTCAAACAGGGGTTGAGCAAGACTCGCCAGAAGTTTTCCGGTGCGCTCAGGTCGGTCATCCGGATCGGTCGCAAACTCGATGCCGAGACGCTCGACCTGCTCACCGAAGCCCTGATCGCCGCTGACGTGGGACCCCGGGCCGCCGAAAGGATGGCACACGATGTCGCAGAGGCGTTCCGTGCGGGGAAGTTCCAGACGCCGGACCAGGCCATATCGTACCTGAAGGAGCAGATCAAGGAATCGCTCCGGAAGTGGGACACATCTCCCAGGTGGAATCCGGACGGCCCCACCGTCTGGCTCGTGGCCGGCGTCAACGGCGTCGGAAAGACCACGACCATCGCCAAACTCGCCAAGTGGTACAAGGACAGGGGCAAGAAAGTTCTGATAGCGGCAGCCGATACCTACCGCGCAGCGGCCGTCGAGCAGATCGAAATATGGAGCCAGCGAGTCGGCGTGGACCTGATAAAACATGGTCACGGTGGAGACCCTGCGGCTGTGGCATACGATGCCGTGGAGGCTGCCCTCGCCCGGGGTATGGACCTTCTGATTGTGGATACCGCCGGGCGATTGCACACGAGGGAAAACCTCATGCGCGAGTTGGAAAAGGTCGAACGCGTCATCCGGGGACGCATGCCCGGCGCGCCCCACGAGGTCTTCCTCGTGCTCGACGCCACCACGGGCCAGAACGCCGTGCAGCAGGCGCGCCTCTTCAACGAGTCGCTCCATCTTACCGGGCTCATCGTCGCCAAACTCGATGGCACCGCGAAGGGCGGAATCGTCATCGGCATGCGGGACCAGATAGATCTGCCAGTGAAATTCGTCGGCATCGGGGAGAAGGCCGACGATATCGAGCCGTTCGATGCCGACGATTTCGTGGAGGCGTTGTTCGAATGACCCGGGGTGATGAGGGTCGCCGGGGAGCCCCGAGTGCATGTTGTGGTCATGGCGACGGATGTCGCCGGCTATGGGCGACGAGCGACGCACTCCTTGACATCCCTCGCGCGAGCAAGTAACCTTCCGGAGTAAGGCGACTGGGGGATCTCGAGATGGCTCATCTCTTCGACTTGTCCTGGCGCAAAGGCGAACTCCAGGATCGCGTGGGCGACATGTCCCAGATCGCATACGCGAGGCCATGCGTGCTCACCGAGGGCAAGGCCAAGGGCGTGTCGGCTATAGACTTCAACACGGGCTCCGGGCTGCGCTTCACCGTCATCCCCGACCGTGGGCTGGACATCTCCCAGGCCGACTACGCAGGCAAGTCGCTCTGCTGGCGCTCGGCCACGGGCGAGGTGGCTCCTGCGTTCTTTGAGCCACAGGGTCTGGGGTGGCTCAATGGCTTCTTCGGGGGTCTCCTGACCACCTGCGGGCTCACCTATCTCGGTGCTCCTTGCGTGGACGAGGGCGAGCCCCTCGGTCTTCATGGGCGCGTTGATTACATACCTGCCCAGGAGGTAGCGATTTATACCGGCTGGGAGGGCGATGAGTATGTCGTCGGCGTCAAGGGGAAGATAGTCGAGGTCTCAGCGTTCGGGCCGCACCTCGTACTCAAGCGTTCCATTTACGCCTTTGCCGGAGAGGAGCGGCTCTTCATCCGCGACGAGGTGGTAAACCAGGGCAATGCGCCGACGCCGCACATGATGCTCTATCACATAAACGTCGGTTTTCCGGTCCTCGACTCCGACAGCCGGTTCCTCGCTCCCAGCCTGGCGGTCACGCCGCGCGACCGAGAGGCGGAGAAGGGTATCGAATCCTACGATCGGGCCATTCCTCCGACGGATGGCTTCGCCGAACAGGTCTTCTACCACGACCTTGCTGCGCTCAAGGACAAGACCATGGCCGGTGTCGTCAACCCGGCTATCGGCTTCGGGCTTTACGTGGCGTATCGCAAGCGCCAGTTGCCGTACCTGGTGCAATGGAAGATGATGGGCAAGGGCGCGTACGTCATGGGCCTGGAACCGAGCACCAACTACGTCGGCGGTCGCGCTGGCGAGAGGGCCGCCGGGCGCCTCCGCACATTGAAGCCGGGAGAGTCGGCCATTTACGATCTGGAGATCGGCGTCCTGCCCGCCAGAGAGGACATTCTTGGGTTCGAGAAGGGCGTGAAAGCGCTTCTCGGGCGACGCAAGACGAAATTCCTCAAGGCCTCCGACACCTGAACGTGGATAACGATCGCAGCGTGAGCAGAAGGCCGGCAGGCCGCGAACCAGTACCGGAGGGGCTTCCCGCTGAACTCTCGCCGCAGGAGCGCCGCGAGGCGCGCATGCGCCTCGTCGCAGGGCGCCGACTGGTTGGCGTCACGATCGTGCTGGACGGCATCCACGATCCGCACAACATAAGCGCTGTCCTGCGTTCCTGCGATGCCTTTGGCGTTCAGCACGCTCATATCATTGGTTCCCCTTCGGCGCTGCCCATCAACCGAGCGATCACGCAGGGATGCGAAAAGTGGCTCACATTGCACTATCATCGTGATGCCGAGGCATGCGCTGCGAGTCTGGCGGCGGATGGTTTCGCACTCTGGGCCGCCGCGCCGGACAGGCGCGCACGGCCCCTCGATTCGCTCGACTTCTCGCAGAAACTGGCCCTCGCCTTCGGTGCCGAACGATCGGGGTTGAGCGACCAACTTCTCAAGCATTGCGCGGGAGTGTACTTCATACCCATGTCCGGCTTCTCCCAGAGCCTGAACGTCTCGGTGGCGGCGGCGATCTCCCTCTATGTGGCAACTCGCCGCAGGCGGGCTGCTGTGGGGGCGGCCACGGACCTGGACCCGGAAGAGGTCGAGGCACTCGCCAGGGAGTGGATCTTGGCCGACCGTGCGCGGAAGGCCGGCGATGCGAACTGATCGCTTGAGCCGCAGGGATGAAACCGCGATAATAAAGACGAGGGCAGTGCGGGCACGGAAACGGTGGCTTCGCGTTTCATCCCTCGACGCGTAGCGCATTATAAGGAGCAAACTGAACAGTCTGTGGAACTGAAGAGAACCGACCTCGGCGTCGTGCACGAGCGGGTTATCCTGGTCGGTGCGGCATTCGATACCGCCAGCGAGGCGCGCGAGTCCGTGGATGAACTGCGTCACCTCGCTGAGACGGCGGGTGCCGTCGTGGTCGGCGAATGTATCCAACTCGTGCGCAGCCCAACTCCAGCCACATACCTCGGCGCGGGCAAGACCGAGGAACTTCGCCGCCTCTGCGAAGAGCGGGATGCCGACGTGGCCCTGTTCGACGTGGACCTCAGCGCATCCCAGGTTCGCAATATCGAGAGAATACTCGACCGCAAGGTCATAGACCGCACGGAGCTGATACTCGACATCTTCGCGCAAGGCGCCCGCTCGGCAATGGCGTGCGACCAGGTGGAACTGGCGCAACTCGAATACACATATCCTCGCCTCCGCAGGATGTGGACGCACCTGAGCCGTTACGAGGGCGGGATCGGCACGCGCGGACCCGGCGAGCGGCAGCTGGAGACCGACCGGCGCCTCGTCCGCAGGAGGATCACCGATCTCAAACGCCGCATCCGCCGCAACGTCCTCCGGCGTGAACTCGAGGTACAGGCAAGGCGGGAAGAGTTCACCGCGTGCCTGGTCGGCTACACGAACGCCGGCAAATCCACGCTCATGAACGCCCTCACCGGAGCCGGGGTCCTGGCGACCGACAAACTCTTCGCCACGCTCGACACGCGCACGAGGACCTGCGACCTCGGGGGCGGCCGCAAGATCTTGCTCAGCGACACGGTGGGTTTCATTCGCAATCTGCCGCATCATCTTGTCGCCTCGTTCCACGCTACGCTCGCCGAGGCGCGCGAGGCGGACCTCCTCCTGCATGTCGTTGACGCGAGTTCGCCTCACGCGGAGCACCAGATGGCCGCGGTGATGGACGTCCTCAGGGAATTGAGATGCGACGAGCACGCCATCCTGTGCGTGTACAATAAGATGGACCTGGTCCGCGACGAAAGCACGCTGCCGGTGCTCCGGCGCCGCTTTGGCGAAGGCGTGGTGATCTCGGCCCTCACGGGAAGGGGGCTCGACGAACTCCGCCACGTGATCCGCCAAATTGCCGACCGCAACGCGCCTTTGATAGACGTCGAAATGTCGCCCGCATCGGGGAGGCTGCAGGCTTACCTCGTGGAGCACGCCGAGGTCCTGACGCGCCGCTACGGGCCTGACTCGGTGCGCATGCGCGTTCGCATCGCTCGTCGTCACATCGGCACGGTACGCAAACTCGGCGGGCGCATCCTCGACCCATGTGCCGCATCCGGCGCCGAGGTTTCCCAGCACATCTAGCGTGTCTCGTGGCCCGCGGCTTCCGGTGCCATCACTGAGGTTCTCCGACGCGTTCTTGCCGTGGGTGTTTGACTTCGTTTCGTCGCGACTGATAGAATCCGTTCAGAGGTCTCCCACGTCGCAGGGCTTCATTCCATGTACGAACTTGTCGTCGAATCCGAGTTTTCCGCCGCGCACCGCCTCCGCGGATATCAGGGAGAGTGCGAGAAACTTCACGGCCATAACTGGCGCGTGGAACTCGTCGTGAATGGGCGCGAGTTGAACTCGATCGGGGTCCTCGTTGATTTCCGCGACCTGAAACGGATCCTGACCGAGGTCATCTCCGAGTTCGATCATCAGTATCTGAACGACTTGGAAGCGTTCCGCGAACAGAACCCGACAACCGAGAATCTGGCCAGGGTAGTGTACCGGGCAGTCGCAGAGCGCCTTCCGCCGGGCTTGCGCGTCAGCAGCGTGGCCGTGTGGGAGTCGCCGCGGTGCTGCGCGAGGTACTCCGGGTGACCCCGGCACAGGGTCGCAGGCGGAGGGTTCCATGAGCGCTATTCTTCAGGTGGCGCTGGACTTTGCGGACGGCGAACGCGCGATGAAGTTGGCGCGAGAGGCGGTCGCGGGCGGCGCACAGTGGATCGAGGCCGGCACGCCTCTCATCAAGAGCGAGGGACTGGACATAGTCCGCCGCTTGAGCCAGGAGTTTCCAGGGCAGACAGTCGTAGCGGACATGAAAACGATGGACGCCGGTCGCAGCGAGGTCGAGATGGCGGCGAAGGCCGGCGCCTCGGTCGTTCACGTTCTTGGTGTCGCTTCGGACGCCACGCTGAAGGAGGCGGTGGAGGCCGGGAGGAACTACGGCGCGCAGATCGCAGTGGATTTGGTGGGCGTGACCGATCCCGTTCGGCGGGCACAGCAGGTCGGGGCGTGGGGAGCGCATCACGTGGTCGTCCACTGTGGGATCGATCAGCAGATGGCCGGTGAATCCCCGTTCGCGCTCCTTCGCACACTCGCCCGCGATACCGATGTCATGCTGGCGGTTGCGGGCGGGATCAATTCCGAGACGGTCGTCGAGGCCGTGGAAGCCGGTGCCGAGATAGTCATAGTGGGCGGTGCGATCACCAAGGCGCCGGATGCCCGCGAGGCGACGGCCCGCATCCTCGAAGCGATGCGAACGCGAGTACCCGCTGCCACTGCCCTCTACAAGCGTACGGCCGCGGACCGCGTGAGGGAGGTCCTGCGGGTGGTCTCCACGGCGAACGTCTCCGATGCCGGCCATCGCATGGCCCCATTGCCCGGCATCCGACCCCTCTCTCCGGGGATGAGGCTCGTCGGGCGGGCCGTCACGGTGCGGACTTATCCAGGAGACTGGTCCAAGCCGGTGCAGGCCATAGATGTCGCTGGGCCCGGCGAGGTGATCGTTGTCGATGCGGGCGGGGTGGGGCCGGCCGTGTGGGGGGAACTCGCGACGCACAGTGCGATGCAGAAGGGGGTTGCGGGAGTTGTGGTTGACGGGGCGATCCGCGACACGGCCGAGATTCGGGCGCTGGCCTTTCCCGCATTCTCCCGTCTCGTGCAGCCAAATGCGGGCGAGCCCCGCGGCCTCGGCGAGATCAATGTCCCCATCCAGATACAGGGCGTCCTCGTGGAGCCGGGGGACTGGATCGTGGGCGACGACGACGGTGTGATGGTCGTCCCACAGGCGAGGGCCGTCGAACTTGCAAACTATGCCATGGATTGTCTGGAAAGGGAGAATCGCATCCGCCAGGAGATCACCGGCGGCAGGACGACCCTCGGCAAGGTGACCGAACTTCTCAGATGGGAGACGAGGACGAAGTGAGGTGTCGCCCGGGTTCAAACGGGAAGATCGAAAAGCCGATGATCAGGGGGGGCGAGTCCGTCGGGGGACGCCGTGGGAGGGTAGGTCAAGGTTGACTTTAGGGCGGCCCGAGAAATTAGTAGAATGAATATGGGGGCCGATGGGGTTCGCGCGGTCGGACCCGTTGAGCCGAACGTCAGGGGACCCCGCTCGAGAACGGGATACGGCGATGAAATGCGATAACTGCGGCGAACGCGAGGCGACCGTCCACTACACGGAGATCGAGGACGGTGAGAAGAAGGAAACCCATCTCTGCGATGAATGTTACCGCGAGAAGTTGACGATGGGGCAGAAGGTGGTGGAGTTCACAGAGGTATTGCAGAAACTCTTTCAGGGTGCGAAACGAGACCGTGCGCTCATGGGAGGCGCCATCTGCCCCTGCTGTGGAATGAGCCTGGCCGAGTTCCAGGCGTCCGGTCGCCTCGGTTGCCCGAACGACTACAAGGTATTCGGCGATCAGTTGAAGCCGCTTCTCGAAAAGATCCAGCACGACGTTCGCCACGTGGGCAAGGTGCCGTCCCGCGCGGGCCCCGAGGCGCGCGAGAAGAACGAGTTGATCCGTCTGCGGCGCGAACTGGAGAGGGCGGTGCAGCGCGAGGAATACGAGCGCGCCGCGCAGGTACGCGACGAGATACGCAGGCTTTCCGGAGGCGGGGATGCCGATTGACCGTTTCTGTCAACGCATCGGTTCATGGCTGAGCGGCGATGGGCCCGAGGGCGATGTCGTGATCTCTTCCCGGGCGCGAGTTGCTCGTAACATCGCTGGACACCGCTTCCTCACGCGGGCCAGCGAACAGGAGCGCCGGGAACTCGCTGCCATCCTTCGACGCGCCGTCGAGGGTGCCGTGTCGGCCCAGGACAAGGAGTACTTCGACCTCGAGCAGATGGACCCCCTGGACCGACAGGTCCTGATGGAGCGCCACCTCATCAGTCGCGAGCATGCCGAGGGTGAAGGAGCACGCGGTGCGCTCGTGGCGTTCGGCGAGATGCTCAGCATTATGGTCAACGAGGAGGACCATCTCCGGATGCAGGCCCTCCAGCGTGGCCTTGCTGCCGAGGTGGCATGGGAGCAGATAAGCCACGTGGACGACGCCGTGGAGAAGGATACGCCTTATGCCTTTGACGCGGATTACGGCTATCTTACCGCCTGTCCCACGAACGTCGGCACGGGCCTGCGCGTGAGTGTGATGCTGCACCTTCCTGCCCTCACCATGACGCGCGAACTGCAACGGGTCTTCACAGCGGCCGCAAAGATAGACTTCATCGTCAGGGGACTCTACGGTGAGGGTACCCAGGCGCACGGCGACTTCTACCAGGTATCGAACCAGAAGACGCTGGGGCGTCCGGAGAAGGAGATACTCGACAACCTCAACACGGTTATACCACAGATAGTGGCCTACGAGAGAAGGGTTCGCAGCGCCCTCTTCAAGGAGCATCGCCGCCAGGTGGAAGACCGCGTCTGGCGAGCGTGGGGGATACTTCAGAACGCGCGCATGATCTCCTCCGAGGAGGCGTTGCACCTCTTGAGTCAATTGCGGCTGGGTTTTAACCTCGGATTGATCACGGGCATTTCCACTTCGCTCATCAACAGGCTGTTCATTATGACCCGACCTGCCCATCTCCAGAAACTGGCCGGGCGCGCGCTGGAAGCGCAGGAGCGCGACGCGTTCCGCGCCGACTATATCCGCCGCTGCCTCGCCGGGGAGGAGACGGCCGTCGGAGAATGACCGCCGCGGGTCTGAAAGGAGTCGTAGCGATGTTTTACGATCGTTTCACTGATCGGGCGCGCAAGGTGATGGCATACGCCCGACAGGAAGCGCAGCGTTTCAATCACGATTACATCGGGACCGAGCACATCCTGCTCGGCCTCATCAAGGAGGGCAGCGGCGTTGCCGCAAACGTGCTCCGGAATCTCGACATTGACATCAAGAAGATTCGTCTCGAGGTCGAGAAGATGGTCCAGAGCAGCCCGGATATCGTCACCAAGGGTCAGTTGCCCTTCACGCCGCGCGCCAAGAAGGTGATAGAGTTCTCCCTCGAGGAGGCGCGCGCTCTCGGTCACAACTACATCGGGACCGAGCACATCCTTCTCGGCCTGCTCCGCGAGAGCGAGGGCGTCGCCGCGCACGTCCTGATGAACCTCGGGCTCAAACTGGAGGATGTGCGAGAGGAGGTGCTGAACCTGCTGGGAGCCGATGCCCGCGCACAGGTGGGGCAGCAGGAGGACGCGACCGCGAACGATGAGGGGCGTCGCAACAAGAGTGCCTCGAAGACGCCGGCCCTGGATTCGTTCGGGCGCGACCTCACGCAACTTGCACGCGAGGGCAAACTGGACCCTGTCATAGGCCGGAAGAACGAGATCGAGCGCGTGATGACGGTGCTCAGCAGGCGCACGAAGAACAATCCGGTTCTCCTCGGAGAGGCTGGCGTAGGGAAGACCGCCATCGTCGAGGGTCTCGCACAGGCCATAGTCTCCGGCGACGTGCCCGAGATACTCCGGAACAAGCGCATCGTTGTGCTCGACCTCGCCCTGATGGTCGCCGGCACCAAGTATCGCGGCCAGTTCGAGGAACGGATCAAGACCGTCCTGGCCGAGGTGCGCCGCGCCCGCAATGTCATACTCTTCATTGACGAACTCCATACCCTCGTGGGCGCAGGTGGGGCAGAGGGCGCCATCGACGCCTCCAACGTCCTCAAGCCCGCACTCTCCAGAGGCGAGATCCAGTGCATCGGCGCCACGACCCTGGACGAGTATCGCAAGTACATCGAGAAGGACGCTGCGCTCGAGCGGCGCTTCCAGACGATAATCATTGATCCGCCTACGAAGGCCGAGACGGTGGAAATACTCAAAGGGCTGCGGGATCGTTACGAGGCGCACCATCGCGTGCGGATCACCGACCAGGCCATCGAACAGGCCGTGGAACTGGCCAACCGTTACATCACCGGCCGATTCATGCCCGACAAGGCGATTGACGTGATTGACGAGGCCGGAGCGCGCGTGCGGCTCCGCTCCATGACCGCGCCTCCGAACCTCAAGGAGATCGAGCAGGAGATAGAGAAACTGAATAACGAGAAGAACGAGGCGGTCCAGGTTCAGGATTTCGAACGTGCCGCGGCGCTGCGCGACCGGGCAGAGAAACTCAGAAGGAAGAAGGAGCAAATCGAGCAAGAGTGGCACGAATCGCTCCAGGAGGCCGACGGAGTCGTTGATGAGGACGTCGTGGCGGAGGTCGTCAGCCGGATGACCGGCATACCCCTCACGCGTCTCGAGGCCAAGGAGGCCCAGCGACTCCTCAAGATGGAGGAGGAACTCCACAAGATCGTCGTCAGCCAGGACGAGGCCATTGCTGCCATAGCGCGCGCGGTGCGCCGTTCCCGCGCCGGACTCAAGAACCCGAACAGGCCCGTGGGCTCATTCATCTTCCTCGGCCCCACGGGCGTGGGGAAGACCCTCCTCGCTCGCGCGCTCGCAAAGTTCATGTTCGGCTCTGAAGATGCCCTGGTCCAGATAGACATGTCGGAGTACATGGAGAAGCATAATGTGAGTCGCCTCATCGGCGCTCCACCCGGGTACGTTGGCTACGAGGAGGGCGGTCAACTCACGGAGAAGATACGTCGCAGGCCTTACAGCGTCGTCCTGCTCGACGAGATAGAGAAGGCCCATGCCGACGTTTTCAACATGCTCCTCCAGATCATGGAGGAGGGTCGCCTCACCGACTCGTTCGGCCGGAAGGTGGACTTCCGCAATTCGATACTGATTATGACCAGCAACCTGGGGGCGGAGGTGATCAAGAACCAGGCCGGCCTCGGTTTCCGCAAGGTGACCGATGAGCAGAACTACGAGACGATGAAGAAGCAACTCATGGAGGAGATAGAGAAGGCGTTCAGGCCGGAGTTCATAAACCGGCTCGATGACGTCATCGTCTTCCGGGCGCTGACGAAGGAGGACCTGCGAACGATAGTGGAGTACGAGTTCGCTCACGTCCGGGACCGCGCCGCCGAGAAGGAAGTCGCGCTCAGGCTGTCGCCAGAGGCGGTGGAGTATCTCATCGAGAAAGGCTATTCGCCAGAGTTCGGCGCGCGGCCGCTCAAACGCGTGATCGAACGGGAGATCGAGGACCCGCTCAGTGAGGACATCCTCCGTGGCCGGCTCTCCGCAGGCTCCAGGGTCGTTGTCGTCGTGCGGGAAGGCAAACTGGCCTTCGAAGTCGAGGAGGCGCCCGCCCCACAGCCGGACGGCAAACCCGCCCCTGCAGGCACCTCGACGTAGTCGCTACTTCTTCGGACGGGATCCGGTATCCTCGGTAGGATGAGGAGATGCGAGAGAGGGCTTGCCGCCGCCGGAGAGCACTGGATTGAGCGTAGATATCAGGCTCCGTCTACATTGCCTCCGGTTCCTCCGCGCGGCGGTCGCGAGTCGCCTCCGGTGCGGAAAGCCATTTGTCTTCAGCCACCTTGTCACCCAGCGTTGCAACGCGCGCTGTGGCTTCTGTTACTACCGGCGGCCATGTGCGGAACTCGACCTTGCCTCCATTGCCCGGATCTACCGAGACGCCTCCAGAAACGGCTTCGTTCTGGCTGATATCTGGGGTGGGGAGCCGCTCCTCCGGGAAGACCTAGGCGGGATCATCGCCGCCGCCAGGACAAATGGCATGATGGCCTCTGTTACCACCAATGGCTACTTCTTGCCTGAACGGCACCAGAGGTGCTGGCCGAAGCCGATGCGGTGGTTGTCTCGCTCGACGCGGCCGACGCGGGGATTCACGATGCCATGCGTGGGCTGCCGGGACTCCACGAGAGGGTTCTGCGGGGGATAGGCATGGAGGGGACGATACTTTACAGCCTCAGTCCATCAGCGGTCGTCCACTACCTGCTCAAGGCGCTTTTTCACCGAGCCCTGCCGCCGGACGCGGGCGAAGGTTCCTGCGCCGCGATCGCGGCTGACGCGCATCCGAGGTGGTACATTACCTCCGTCCCCTTCAACCTTCGCTGTGGATAACTCGTGAGCACGACGTTGCCGGCGCCGACATCGAAGCCGGGGTCCTCGACCACATGGATCCGCGTTCCGGTGGCGAGTGGCTCGGTTCGCCGGACGTTGTAGCCGCGAACCGTTCCGTCGGCGAAGCGAAGGAGAAGTGCGCCGACCACGGCGTCCGGCGGTATGCGGTCGGTCACGTCGAACCAACCGCGGACATCGGTCCCCTCTTCCCGACCGACTGCCACAATCCTGCCATCCCAGCCACGCATGCTCTTCGTCTCGACATGACCGAGACGGAGCGCCGCGCCGTCGTAAAGATGCATGGAGGTCACGCGGCTGTGCGCTATCCGGACAAGGCCATATCCGCCCTCGAAATAAAGGTTACCGTCGGCAGTGGCGATGGAGGCTGATACCGGCCCATCCAGCCCCATTGCGAAGTAGTCGCGCCCCGATTCGCCGCGGTCAATCGCAACGAGAAGCGCACCGGACTCGACGCGCGCCGAGACTCGGCGCGTTCGGGGCTCGCCGCGGACCGGCTCGTGGACCGCTACGAAAACGCTGTCCAGATTGTTGCCTCGTCTCCGGGCACAGAAGGCCGGCGCCCAGAAGTTCGGAAGAAGCGAGTCATTACCCTCCGCCTGGCGGACGCGGGGACCCTCGCCCAGGTATATCGTTGTTTCCGGCGGGCAAATGAGGGTGGATCGCGTGCCGATGTCGGGGGACTGCCGGAACTTGAGGTCGAGGGTGACCGCGCCTTCTGCCCGACCGGCGGAAAGATTTCTGATGAACCCGAGGCCGCCCGCGTTTCCCACGCTCTCGGACTCGGCGCGAGGAAGGCGGAACGTGGTGCCGGCATTCACAAGCGAGCCCTCGAACGGTGCAAGCGACGCGCCGGAGACGGTCGCAATGGAATCTTCCGCAGCGCTGCCGTGGAGAAGGTAATCATGCTGAGCACCGCCACGGACATGAAAGACGTCAATCAGGTATGCGTCGCGGCAATCGGCCCCTACGAGGCAGATCGTCCTGCGGTAGAGCGAGGCGACCCCGGGATAGGCCGTGCCGCTCTCGGCTTCCGCGATACGGAACGCGGCTCCGTCCGAGAAGAACGCGCGAAGGCGGTGCCCTGAGTGCTCGCGATCGAGTCCACTATCGAGGCCATTTATCAAGACCGTATTGTGGGAGGCCGTGCAGGTTACCCACGCTCGCCATGCGGTGTGCGTGTAGCCGATGTCCCGAAGTAGTTCGCGACCGAAGGCGAACAGACCAATGCTGAGCGCATCGTTGTGTTTGTGCTGTACCCCCGACGTGAAATTGAGCCACGAATAGATCTGGTGTTCGCCCTCACCGCCCGCGAGGATCGCGAGACCAAGGCCGGGCATGAGCAAAGAGGTGCTCCGATCGCGCGGTGTGCCGCGAGGATGTGCCCATGTGTCGTTCACCGGCGGATTGCGCCCGTCGGGCATCTTGGTGATATCGTTCGCTCGCTCGAGGGCGGAAAAGGATGTGCGGCTCTTTTTCAGTATGGTGCTGATCGAGTCTCCCATCTCGGTCGGTGCGGAGGCGGGAACCGAGTATCCCTCCAGTGCATCGAGCACGGTTTTCATACTGCCCCTGACCTGGGTGCAATAGTCGGGAGACGTCTCCATCCAATGACCGTCGTAGAGGAACTGGGTGCTCCAGAAACGGTCGATTCGCTTCAATGTTTCGCTTATCCACTCTGGCCGTTCGAGTACGCGGCCGGCAAGTATGAAACTCCGCCACATGTGCGGAGACATGTTCGAGTAGGTTTCCTCGAATCCCATGACGAACCCGACCGCATCGGCGAAGAGGTCGTTTTCTATCTTCGCCCGGGCCTTGGGGTCCAGGGCATCGAGGCCGGGCCACAGTCGGACCGCATCCCAGGCCTCGAGCAGATAGAGTGGTACCCCCATATACGCCCACCAGCTCCAGCAACTCGTGCGGTATTCGGGGACGCCAGGGATACGCCTCTGCGAGTGGGGGACGAACACCTTCTGGCGGAAAGGGTAGTCGAACTTGTTGGCCCAGTCGGGATAGACCTCGGCGAACCGGATGAGGATGAGCGCTGCCCTCCGGGCGTACCTGTCGTCCCTGGTGGCCCAATAGAGCGCGGCAAGGTCGCGGCAGCGTGCGGCCATGTATTCCGCGGCGAGGTAGTCTGCCGTTGCGCGGAAGAAGAGCCGGTAGCCGTCGGGCCGTTCGTAGTAGTGGTAGCGGTGCTCGCCGTGGCGGGTAGCGACGGCGATGTATCTATCATCCGGGTACTTTGGATTGCCAGGGAAAATGGCCCCACAGCCCTTACAGCGGATCCGCCCCGGATGTTCGGGCGTCCAGTCCCAGTTCGCGCGGTCCTGGGAGCCAGTATCGCAGTTGGGACAATCCGTGAAGTAGATGCCCGACTGTTCGGGCACGAGCGCTATAACCTCCTCTTCGGACAGGCTCATGACGTGACTGACCAGGTTCGAGAGCCTTTCTCGAGTGCGGTCATCCATGTGGACCTCGAACACCCTGGGAGACGCGGCCAGGCACGACTGAGCGATTATTGCCGAAATCAGGAGACCATTCATGGATGGTGGCGCTCGCTATCCGAACCGGTCTGAGGGCGCGCGGACTCAGCATGCATCGGGGACACGTTCAGCCATGGGTCTCCCGCCGGGGCGCAGATCCCGCACCGGCAGACAGGCGAACCGGTTGGGCAGGGGTCTGTCGCTCGTGGCAGCCGCCGAGGACCTGCTCAGGTTTCCTCTCCAATGCCGGCGAGGAAGCCTTCCAGGCGTCTTGCACGGACCGGGTGCTGGAGTTTTCGTATGGCCTTGGCCTCGATCTGCCGCACACGTTCCCGGGTCACATTGAACATTTTGCCCACGTCTTCGAGCGTGTACGTGTAGCCATCGCCTATACCGTAGCGGAGCTTGATAATCTCCCGTTCGCGCCGGGTGAGGGTATTGAGGACCGCCTCCATCTTGCTCTTGAGCATTTCCCGGGACGCGGCGTTGACGGGAGAGGGCGCGGACTCGTCTTCGATAAAGTCGCCGAAGTAACTGTCCTCGCTCTCGCCCACGGGTCGGTCGAGGGATATCGGATGACGGGCTATCTTGAAGACGCGGCGGGTCTCGGCGGCGCTGATACCGGCGCGGCTGGCGATCTCCTCGATGGTGGGCTCGCGGCCCAGTTCCTGAACGAGGGACTTGGATATGTTGCGGAGTTTGCTCATGGTCTCGATCATGTGGACCGGTATTCGGATGGTCCGCGCCTGGTCTGCGATGGAGCGCGTTATTGCCTGTCGGATCCACCAGGTCGCATACGTGCTGAACTTGTAGCCGCGCTTGTACTCGTACTTGTCCACGGCACGCATGAGGCCGGTGTTGCCCTCCTGGATCAGGTCGAGGAACGACATGCCGCGGTTACGGTATTTCTTGGCGATGCTCACCACGAGGCGAAGGTTACCGGCAGAGAGCCTGCGCTTGGCATCTTCGTAAGCCTCGAAACGCTCGCGGACCGCCTGAACGCGTCTCTGGAGCATGTCGAGGTCCTCGACGACCTCGTTCTGTATGCGCTCGAGGGTTTCCCTGGCCTGTCTGACCTTGCGGGTGTTCGCGCGTTTGGAGCCAGCGCGCTGAATCTCTCTACGGAGCCTGGCGCTCAGTTGCGCGCGTTCCGCCAATTGCTCCATCAGATGTTGCACCTTGCGTGTGCGAATGCTGACCTCTTCGAGGAGTTTCACCGCCTTTCGCCGCCGCCGGCGAATCTCCCGCAGGAGCGCCAGGCGCTTCTCGCGCGAGATGTCCTTGCTCTGCGCTGCCCTGAAGTCGCGCTGGTTCTGATCGAGCATCTTCTGGATGGTTTCGACGTTGACCGTGAGGCGCTTGGAGATCTCCTCCCGGTTCCGCTCCTCCGTGGAGTCGAAGTGCAGCGTCCGGTCAAATGGTTGCTCCCCTTCGCTGACGTCGTCGAGGATCTTCAGACACTCGCGGACAACGAAGTCCGACTCGAGGAGTTTCGTGCGGAAACGCTTGCGCGTCGTCTCTATCTTTTTGGCAAGGCGTATCTCCTCCTCGCGCGAGAGCAGCGGGATCTCCCCCATCTGCGTGAGATACATGCGCACCGGGTCATCTATCCGGGCAGGGGAGGCCTCGAACTCCTCTTCGACCGCGACCTTGTCCCTCTCGCTCTGGCGGCTTTCCAGGTCGGACTCGTCCAGCAATTCGATGCCGAGTTCGTCCACCTGGGCCAGCACCTGGTCTATCTTGTCGGCGGTATCCATGTCTTCGGGCAAGGTCTCGTTGAGCTCCTCATAGGTGAGGAATCCGCACTCCTTGCCCTTCCTGAGCAACGCCTGAAGGGCGTTTTCCTGTTCTGCCATGAGGTACTTGTCTCCTTCTCGATTACGGTTTTTCTCGAAGTTTCAGCGTGCCCATAACTTCCTGCGCGGAACGCGCGGCTTCGAGGCTGGCGCGGAGGAGGCGGTTCTCCTCCTCGCGGTCTGCGCGGCTCCTCCGGCTGACGCGAGATTTCGCGGCGGCCGCAGCCCGTTCGTGGGATCGAGCGGCGAGCCTCGCCAGCAACTCGTCGCACCACGCCTCTGGCGATTGCACCCTTTTCGGTTCCATGGAGAGCATCGCTTCGACCAGCGGTCGCAACCCCGGTTCCTGTGTCCGTGCAAGGAGTTCCTCGGGTGCGATCCTGATGCCCCTGTCTTCCATTTCGAAGACCCGTTCCACGAGCGTCCTCACGTCGTCCCGCTCCAGCAGGCCAGGAGTGAGGCGCTTGCGCACGTAGCCGACCATCGCCGGATAAGTCAACAACGCCTCGAGGAGTTCCTGTTCCGGTTCTCTCCTCGAGGGTGCAGCGGGAACTGCATCCCCATCATGGTCGCGTCTCCGGACCGCCTCCATGCGCCTCGCGAGCACGAGTTCTGTCAGCCCGGTGTGCTGGGCTATCTTACGAATTTCCAGCGACTGGGCGACCGGGTTCGCGATCGACGCCACTGTGGCGAGTACGTCGTCGAGCGCCTTTGCCACGCGGGTCGGGTTGTCGCGCGCATCCGGTGGAATCGCATCGAGCGCTCTGCGCAGCCTGAAAGTCATTCCGTCCACCGCGCTGTCCACCGATCTTATCAGCGCATCGGCGCCGTATCGCCGGAGGAACTCGTCGGGGTCCAGTCCGTCAGGCAGTGTTGCGGTTCGAACTGCCAGCCCCTCCGACATGAACGCATCTATGCTCCGCTCCGTGGAGGTCTGACCGGCGGCATCCGGGTCGAAGATGAGGATCCCCTCGTCAACGTACCGCCTGAGGAATCGCACGTGGTCCCGCGTCAATGCAGTTCCCAGCACGCCCACCGTCCACGGTATCCCGTACTGGTGGGCCATGATGACGTCCATGTACCCCTCGACGATGATCGCTCGGCGTTTTTCCTGCAATGCATTCCGAGCGTTCTCGATACCGTAAAGGACCCGACCCTTGCTGAAGACCGGCGTCTCGGGGGAGTTGAGGTATTTTGGCTCGGCATCGTCGAGTGCGCGAGCGCCAAACCCGACGACGCGGTTGCGGCTGTCGCGTATCGGAAACATGAGCCGGTTGCGGAATCGGTCATAGAACTCGGTTTGACCCTCGCTCCTCAGGGCAAGTCCTGCCTCGGCCAGGCACTCTTCAGAGAGCCCGTCCTTCCGCCCCCTTTTCAGGAGCGCATCCCACCCGGACGGCGCAAAACCGAGATGGAAGCGCTCGATTGTGTCATCCGCGATGCCGCGGCTCCGGAGGTACCCCAGGGCTGCTACACCCAACGCACCGTCGAGCAACGCCCTGTGGTAAAACTCGGCCGCCCAGGCATTGACCTCGTATATCCGGGTGTGCCCTTCAGCGTTTCGCTGACTCGCATACTGGCTTGGAAGTGCCATGCCAGCGCGTTCGGCTAGAATCCGGAGGGCCTCCGGAAAGTCCACATGCTCCATTTTCATCACGAACGAAAAGACATCTCCTCCTTCCCCGCATCCGAAGCACTTGAACGTTTGCCGTTCAGGGCTTACGACGAAGGACGGGGTCTTTTCCCGATGAAACGGACACAAACCCTTGTACGTAGCACCGCTGCGCTTGATCGGCACCGTTTCCTGAACCAGGGCGACTATGTCAGTAGCCGAGCGCACGCGGTCCACTACGTCGTCGGGGAAAAAACGCGCCACTTCTCTGTATCTAATCCCAAGTAGGAATAAGAGTTATGCCAAATGCCCGACCCGCTATATAAAAGTTTAGCCCACCGCTGTGCGCCTGTCAAGTTTTTCTCAGGAATTTTCCACACCACACAAGTCTTTTATAGTCAGTGTGTTACGTCTCTCTGTTATTGTCCTCCAGTCAACCATAGCGCTGCCCAAAACGGCCCAACATTCTCACGAACCCGGCCAGTCGTCGTTGCAAATATCAATAAAACCAACAGTTAGCAACCCCGCGACGAAGTCTGCGATTTCCACAGGGTGGAGGTCTATGGCTATACGCGGACCCAGGAGCGGCGGACCGTAGTACCCCCCGATGGCCCAGGGGTCGCCCCTTCCCGTCTTGTAAATCTCGTCGCCCAGGCGTGCCACCGGAGAGGCATGAAAACTCTGGTTTCCCGCACCCCGTCCCCGGAATTCCGACCGATACCAGTAGAGGGGGAGGAGACCCGCTGCGTACTCCTCGTTTTCGCTGAACCAGGCGAAGCGACGTCCGTAGTTCCAACTGAAGAGATTCCAGGCCCGATATGCCGAGAGCGTCGGCACATGAAGCCAGTCAGTTACACGGCGCTTCACCCCCAGTCCGTACCCGGCGCTGATCTCGAGGGAGACGACATCGAGAAGGTCCATGCCGCGGTCTGGGAAAAACCAGACCAGGCGCTGTGCGCAAGTTGGCGGTTGTCGTCCCTGGTTCTCGCTGTCCGGTGCGCTTGCGCATCCCACAATAGCCGGTAGCAGGAGGAGTGAGCACAGCATCGCGCCTCGCAGCATATGAACCTCCTTTCTGATGTCACGGTGTGTCCATGGTCTTCAAACCGGCCAATCATGCGGTGTGTTCCGATGGGGTGTCAAGCCTCCCCGGACCCGGAACTCGTAGCCGTCGTGAAGCGCCGCGACGTCATCACGAGTCCGGGGCGAGGACTGCCCGCGACACCCCTGCGTATGGAACACGCAGACCTGGGCAGATCCGGCTCGGTGTCATAGCCCAAGCCGGGCGGCGACATCCTCATAGGTTGGGTCGTCTGCATATATCTTCTCCAATTCGCTTCGGGCCAGTCGCGTCTGGCCGAGGTCCTGGAAGACCAGTGCCCGTTCGTATCTGAGTGCCAGGAGAAGTCTCTCGGGCCGACCACTCCTGCGCGACAGGGCCTCGGTCAGCGTCTTCCGCGCAGCGTCGGGCAGCCCGAGGCAGCGCAAGGCTCTGGCCTTGTACAGCAGGACGCCGGTATGAAGCGGCGTTTCATTATTGAGGCCCTCGGCGAGGCGCACGACCCTCTCGCAGGCGGTCTTATCGCCGGGGCGAGCGGCCAGGAGGAGTTCAGCGAGGGATAACTTGACGACGACGTCCGCGGGGTCGAGCGCAAGGAGTCTCTCCAGGCAGGCGATGGCATTCTCCCAGTTTTTCTGGCGCTGGAAAACCTCCACGAGGCACAGTAGCGCGCCCCTGAGATCAGGACTGGCGTGCGCGGACACCTCTCGCGTGATAGGGATGCTCACGGTGGCGGAAATTCGGTATTTCGAGAAGTGGCGGCCCAGGCTGCTATGGTTGTGTGCGGCCCTGTCAAGGTAGTTCTCCGCCTCCTCGAGGAGGCCCATCTTGAGCGCAAGGAAACCGGCCAGAAATGCGCCGTCTGCTAGATGGGTCGCTTGACGAAGGTGCTCGAGTGCCTTCTTCTCGTTCCCGATCGCCAGTTCCCGGCAGCCGTCCACCAGGGCCTCCTCGTCATGAGGCGTGACGAGTCGCTTGAAGAAACCCAGGGTCAGGCGATCTTCGGGACGGACCTGTGGGACGGCCGGGGCGGTCGCAGAATCTCCTCTTTTCCCCCCGCGCCCCGCACCTGGAAAGGTGGTCGTGTAGAAAAGCCCTGTTCCCGGGATACCCAGTGTGAGCCTGGTGGATCTCTGGCTGATGGTGAGCTTTGCCCCCGGAGGTCCGAGCGACAGCGAGGCGCCCGACTTGCTCAGGTTGAGCGTCAGGCCCGGTATGATCCCGATCCGCCTCCAGAAACGCAGGGGCATCCGTGTATCCTGCAAAGGTCTCGGCGACCGCAGCGGATTCGTGGGAACTATGGCATCTCATGCGCCGGGATGTCAAGACCGCAGTTGCGCCTGCGGGCGCAACGGCAGGTTTTCGCGGTATAATTAGTCAGAGGACTCACAGTGCCGTTCATGCGGGCTGAATAACCGAGGTGCGGTCATGTGCGGGGACAGCGGTGAGGACAGGGAGCGCCGGGCATATTGGACCCAGCAGATGGATGCGGCATTGCGATTGATGAGGGCGGTCGCATTGCTACCGGTCGAGGAGTGCGGCGAGCCCATGGTCTCGATCCAGGCCGCGGCGCGCAATGCCGGAGTGGAGATGGCCTTCTCGAACGCTCGGGCCGCCGATGGCTCGGAGCGTCTATTCCTCATCCGGGAGGGCCTCGTTCGCGACCTGATCGGAGCGGCACGGACGATGAACAGGCACGGGTGGGTGCTCAAGGTCGAAGACGCATACCGCACCGTGAACATGCAAAGGAGCCTGGCGAGCGGGACTGTGTTCGAGACCATTCTCGGTCGCGTGCTGTGGGAGCGCAAGGGGGTCCGGCCAACGGCGGCGAAGATGTTGCACCGCGTTTCGGCGCTCGTTGCCACTGCTCCCAGGGTGGGAACGCACATGTCGGGCAGCGCCGTGGATATCTCGGTGCTGAAGCGCGATAGCGGCGAGGAGGTGGATCGCGGCGCTCCATACCTCGAGATGTCGGAGAAGACGCCGATGGATTCTCCTTTCGTGTCGGAGGAAGCGAGTGCGAATCGGAAGAAGATCCGCGATATCATGGCCCGCTACGGTTTCGTGGCATACCCCTACGAGTTCTGGCACTACTCGCAGGGGGATGTCTTCGCCGAATACCTCCTCTCCTCGGGCAAGGTGGCAAGGTACGGTCCCGTCGAGGTCGATCTGGAGACGGGCAGAACGACGCCCCTTGCGAACCCGACGCAGCCACTTGTTGCACTGGACGAGATCCATAGAAATATCGAGCGTGCAATGGAGCGGGCGTCCGGCGCGCGATGAGCCTTTGTTGTTTTTCGCAGCGTGAGCCGATAAAGTTCCGGTAGCGAGCGACGTTTGCGGAGGAGAGCATGGAAGGTATCGGGTTCCGCGCGGTTCTTTTCGATCTCGACGGCACACTCCTTGACACGTTGACCGACCTCGCCGATTCGGTTAACGCTGCGTTGGAGGTCATCGGCTGTCCGACTCATCCGGTGGAATCGTACCGGGCGTTCATCGGGAGCGGCGCGCGAACGCTGGTCGCCAGGGCGCTGCCACCCGATCGTCGCGACGACGAGACGGTGAATCGCTGTCTGCGCATTTTTCACGACGACTATCGCCGGCGGTGGCGTGCCACGACGAGGCCATATCCGGGCATTCCTGAACTCCTCGATGCGCTCGTCGCCCGCGGCTTGCGCATGGCCGTGTTCTCCAACAAGCCCCACGAGTTCACCGTGCTGTGCGTGAAGGAGATGCTCGACAGGTGGCATTTCGACGCTGTCATGGGTCAGCGGGATGGGACGCCGCTCAAGCCCGATCCCACGGTGGCTTTGGAGATCGCGGGGAGGCTGGGCATCGAGTCGAGGGAGTTCGTGTATCTTGGCGATAGCGCGACGGACATGCAGACGGCGCGCGCCGCAGGCATGTTTCCGGTAGGCGCACTCTGGGGATTCCGAACGGCGGAGGAACTTCGGACGGGCGGAGCGGCCCTCCTTATAGCGAAGCCACTGGAACTCCTCGACTTGCTCGATCGGGCCGTGGCCGATACTCATGGCGAGGCACCTCGCTCGAACCGCTCGGGCTCCCGTGGCTCATGAGGTGATTCGATCGGAGGGAAGATATGCCGGTCCCGAAAGGTTTCAGGGTCGCGACGCTATTTGGCATACCGGTGCGCATCGATCCAACATGGTTCATAGTACTACTGCTCCTTTCGTGGACGCTCTCGACAAGTTATTTTCCTGAACACCACCAGGGCTGGAGTCGTGGCATCTACTGGATCCTCGGCACGAGCGGCGCCATACTCCTGTTCTTGTCGGTCTTGCTCCATGAACTGGGACATGCGCTCGTTGCTCGTGGAGCGGATATGCGCGTGCACGGAATCACGCTATTCCTTTTTGGGGGCGTTTCCGAGGTGACCGAGGAACCGCCAAGTGCTGCGGTCGAGGTCAAGGTCACCGCAGGCGGGTGGCTCGTCAGCGCAGCACTCGCCGTCATCTGCTACATCGTCCATCGCCTCATGCCCTCCGCGACGCAGGTGTCGGCAGTGGTCAAGGCGTTGTTCGGGTGGCTCGCGGCGGTCAACGCAATGCTGTTCGTCTTCAACGGAATACCTGGTTTTCCGCTCGATGGCGGGCGGCTCCTCCGGGCGTTTCTCTGGTACTTCCTGAAGAGTCTCCGCCGGGCAACGTACATCGCGAGCAACGTGGGCGCCGGCTTTGGCATCCTCTTCATAGTTCTGGGGGTCTTCCAGTTCATAACAGGGCGGTTCGTCGGGGGTTTGTGGCTTGCCATGATAGGGCTGTTTCTGCGGAATGCCGCGCGCGCCAGTTACAGCCAGATGCTCCTGCGTCAGGCACTGGAGGGTGTCCCGGTTTCGCAACTCATGAGCACAGAACTCGTCACAGTACCCCCCTCCATCACCCTGCGGGAACTCGTCAGGGACCACTTCATGCGCCATCGCTTCCACAGTTTTCCGGTGGTCGAGGGGGAGCGGCTGCGCGGGATGATCAGCCTTCATGAGGTGAAGGAGGTGGATGAGGGGGAATGGGACGTTAGAACGGTCCAGGATGTTCTCGACCGGCAGGGTCCGGCCGAGGTCGGGACCGTTTCGCCCTTCGCCGATGCGATGGATGCCTTTGCGGAGATGGCGCGGACGGGTCGCGGGAGGCTGGCTGTCGTGGATGGGGATCGCCTCGTCGGAATAGTCAGCCGCCGCGACATACTGCACTTCCTCGCGATCAAGACCGACCTTCTTCCGGAGGGGGTATGACAAATGAAGATAGCGATATCTGGAAAGGGCGGGACAGGCAAGACGACTCTTGCTGCGATGTTGGCAGCGACGCTTAGCATGGAAGGACGGAAGGTGGTCGCGCTCGATGCCGACCCGGACGCCAACTTGGCCGCTGCTCTCGGCCTTCCACCGGAAGCGCATCCGATGCCGCTGTCCGAGATGCGCGAGATGATCGCGGAGCGAACGGGCTCGAAGGGAGACTATGGCGCCTACTTCAGGCTCAACCCCAAGGTGGACGACATCCCGGAGAAATACGGACGGCGCATCGGCAACATACGGCTCCTCGTCCTCGGTGGCGTCAAGGAGGGCGGAGGGGGTTGCATCTGTCCTGCAACTGCCCTCGTCAAGGCGCTCCTGACGCACCTCATCCTCGGCCAGGATGAATCCATCATCATGGACATGGAGGCCGGGATCGAACATCTCGGACGGGCCACGGCGCAGTCAATGGATGCTCTCGTCATAGTCGTGGACGAGGGGCCGTGGAGCGCCCAGACCGCCCTAAGGATCCGGAAACTGGCAGGCCAACTGGGTATGACCAGGCTCTTCGCGGTGGTCAACCGGGTTCGTCCGACGACCGACCTCGAGCGGATCCGAGTTTCGCTCGACGGGATTCCAATTGTCGGCACCATTCCCCAGGACGACCGGTTCGCGGAGGGGGTTGTGCGGGCAGGGGAGACTTGCGACCTGGAACCCGCGCCAATACTCCGCGAACAGCGCCCGAACATCGAACGGATCCTGGGCGCGCTGGAAAATGCTCTCGCCTCTCCGAAGACTTCGTAACCCCGGGCGTACGAGGCCAGCCTCCACGCCAGGCTTGCCCCTACTGCCTCATCGCCTCCGCGATGCGGCAGCGACCTCGCGATGGTAGAAGGACCAGCCCCCGATGTCGGGTGGGTTGCCGGGGTCGTCTGCCAGGAGTTCTTTGTAATTCTCCGCCACCTTGCGGAACGCGAGGGCGTGTTCCTCGATCACCTTTGGCACGTACTTCTTGAACCAGGGGATGCTGTACGTGAGGGAATCGAGGCGCTCCGTGACGGGCAGGCTGCCCTTCGGCTGGCGGACATCCCGTGAGGCGAACGCGATCCGGGTCGGCTTCCCGTGGCCGAATATGTCAACCTCGTTGAAGAGCGGGTGAAGGTGGAGCGGCTTGTTGATTCCCGGGTGACATGCCACACCTTCTGCGCGCACTGCCTCGCAGAAGCGCGTGACGGACAGGCCGCCGAGTTCCTCGGGTCTGTAGAGTCCGCGCGCCGCGTACCATCCGCCCATCGTCGAGCCAGACTCCTTCGGCGGGCGGTGTGCGCGGATCCCGGGGACCCCTTCCAGAAGATCCCAGAAGTAATTCATCGCCTTTTGAATCTCCGCCATCCTCTGATCGTAATACTTCAACTGCACCCGGCCGACAGCGGAACTGAGCTGGTGCATGCGGTATTTGTATCCCCCGATCGGCAGCCCGCACCATGGCTTCAGGTATTCCGTCTCGATGTTATCCGGGGAGTAACGCTCGTAGTGACCCCACGCGAGCGCGCGGTCGTATATTTCCCTGTCGTTGGTGACGAGCATCCCGCCTTCGCCTATCGCGAACGACTTGCCGCTCATCAGGGACATCGCGCTCACGTGTCCGATGGTGCCCACCTTTCGTCCCTTGTAAAGCGCGCCGTGGGCGTGGGACACGTCCTCGATCACCTTTACCTTGTACTTCTCGGCGATTCTCATGATCGGGTCCATGTCGGCCGGGTGGCCGCAATAATGCACGGGTATGATCGCCTTGGTTCTCTCTGTGATACGGTGTTCGATGTCATTCGGGTCAATGCAGAGCGTATCGGGATCCGTCTCCGCGAAGACGACGGTCGCACCCAGGCTCATGGCGGGCAGACAGGTGGCCCAGTACGTGGCGCTCTGCGAGATGACCTCGTCCCCGACGCCCACCTTGCACGCCCACATCGCGGCCTGTAGCGCTGCCGTGCCGGTGTTGAAGGCGAGTGCGTACTTCGTCCCCTGCCACGCCGCGAATTCCTTCTCGAACTCCTTTGTCACGTCAATGCCGGACATCGCTCCCCGCCGGAGGACGGAGAGCACGCTTTCCTCGTCCTCGGCGGTGATAATCGGCCAGGTGAATATGTCGCCCGGGTCGGTCCGCACGGCCTTCGGTCCGCCGAATAACGCCAGCCTCGATGCCTTCTTTGTTTTTCCCATGGGGGTTCTCCACTGTATGAGAGCCGAAATATGACGATGAGATATAACGACTGCCCGCGTTCCTGTCAACGTGGGGGCATATGCGTGTGGGGAGGCTCGCGGAATGGCGTATGGGCTCTCATCTCATATCTTCGCCTTCAGGCGGGTGAGGTCCACCAGATGCTGACGCTCCTCGTCAATGACGGCCTGGATATGGGCGCTGTCCTTCTGTCTGACGAACCTCTTGACCTCCTCGAGGAACAGGAGCGTGTCCTTCTCGAGACCTATGGCGATTCCGATCGCATCTGCGTCGGACGTCGCGCTGCGTGCCCTCGCTGCGGCAGCATCGGGCGCGGGGAATGCTCGCTCCTCGAGCAGCGTCTCCAGATAACGCTCATATTCGCCGGGATAGGTCTCGTTCGGCTCGAATTCGCCTATCGAGTCGAGTATCTGCTGGAATCGCCTCCGGTGTCCCTCCTCCTGGCGGGCGATTTCCAGGCAGGCTCGCTTCACCTGTGGTTTGGTTGTGCTTTCCGCAAGGGCCCGGTAGAAAGCGATGCCGGTCTCCTCGTCCTTCACGGCCATCTTGAGAAGCTCCCTGACGTCGAATACAGACATTGGTATCTCCTTCTGGTGACAAAGCAGGCTACGGAACCCTTGCGGCATTGGCGTCGGTATCAGTCTGCCATAATCTCGCCGGCCGCGCAAGCGTGCGCCGCACAGGCGCGCGTTGCGGGCAAACGGTGCCAGATGAAAAGATGCATTTGCGCTTGACAGGTCGTTGACCGCGCTGTATGCTGTTTTCGGTCACCGCGCAATGCGCCGAGGGCTGCACGGGGGTCGTGCGGGGCGCATGCGTTCGCCGTTGGCGTTGCCGTTCCAGGGCTTAGTGGGCGCTGGTGATTCCATCGGGAAAAGGAGGAGGAAAAGCAAGCCATGGCAGACGAACAGCAGAAGCCCGCTGCCGGCGGCGCGGACCAGTTGGCGGGCCTCAAGTCGCGGCTTGAGGAGATGAGCAACCTCTTCAAGCAGTGGGAAGCCGCGCGGAGTGCCGCTTTTCGCGCACGTGTCGGAGTTCTCATAGTCATATTGCTGATCATACTGGGATACGGCTGGGCGCTGCTCAGCACTATCCTCGAAGCGCGAAAGCCGGACTACCAGGCGCAGTTGATGCAGGCGGCGACCAAGGTGGCCATGCAGATCGTGGAGCGCGCCCGCCCGCAGCTCCAGGCCGCCATCGAGAAGGTCGCCCCGGCCTACCGAGAGGAGATAGTCAAACAGTTCCGGGAACACAAAGACGAGATGTACCAGGCCGTGCTAGACGAGGCGCAGAAACTCGGAGAGGAACTCATCGACAAGGTGGAGGCGGAGTTCAAGGGTAAGATTCAGGAGATGGCAGAGCGTCAGCGTCAGGCCATCCGTAATGCCTTCCCCTCCATCAAGACCGATGAGGACCTCGACAGGATCATCGAAAACCTCCAGGTGGCGCTCCAGGCGGCCGCATACGAGGTCCTGAACCCCCGCATCCAGGATGCTCAGGAGAAACTTCGAGAGGCCAGCGAGAAGGTCATCAGTTTCCTCCCGCCCGAACGGGCAGAGGGCTTCCACGCTCGCATGGCCCGGATGTGGGACAAGTTGCTGTTGGAGGACCTCGGTGGCCGGAAGTACCTGCAGGAGGAGTAGACCCGAAGTTCCGGGTCGCACTGAACGAAGCCCGAATGGAGGAAGGAACCAATGGCTGACGACACTGCAGCGCGCATCCAGGAACTGGAGCGCTCGGTCGACTCGCTCGAGTCGCAGTTGCGCGAACAGATTGCCCGCGCACGGGCCGGCGCTACCACGGTCATCGTCGTGGGCATCATCCTGGTCGTAGTCCTTCTCATCGTCTTCTACAAGTTCGTCAACATCGGCGAGATCCGCAAGACGATGGAGCCGCAGAACCTCGTTGACTCCCTGGTCGGAGTCGCCGACGCCGACGCACGCATCAGCGACCTCATCAAGCAGATGGAGGAGCGTGCGCTCCAGGCCAAGACGGAGGTCGTCACCAGCCTCCGCGAACGCCTCATGGCGCAACTGCCCGTCGCCAGGGAGCGCCTCATTGCCCTCGCAGAAGATCAGATTTCCCAACTCTCCGACCAACTGGATAAGAAGGTTGATTCCATCGTCCAGGAGGTCATCGCCGAGCATCAGAAGGAACTCGGTGATTTCATCGAGGCGGCAAAGGACAAGGATGCCCAGCAACTCCTCGAACAGGAGTTCACCCGCAGCCTCGAGGAACTCATCGGTCCCTCTCTCGATGAGTACCTCCTCAACTACAACCGCTGGATGGGGGTCTTGAACGCCAAACTCGACCGGCTGAGCCTGCCGGACGACCAACTCTCGCCTGACGAGAGATTCGAGAAGGAGGCGATCGTTCGAGTCCTGACCTTCATAGACGACCTGACGACTGAACAGGCGACGCCTCCAACAACCCGATAGGCGTCCTCGTTTGCCCCAGAATGGCCCACCCCGTCGGGGTGGGCCATTCGCTCCTCTCTCGCAACGATGGTGCGACCACGGATTGACGAGCCCTTGTCGAAGCCGTATGCCTCCGATGCCGGAGCGCGGGGATTTCGAGCCCATCGTCGCAGGGCCGGGCTCGACGCGACATTCCGTCACCGACCAGGAAGGCCAGGTCTGCGCATAGCACGGAGTCTGGTGCCCTCGCGCTTCGCCCCGGGTTCGAGATCCGTTGCAACACATGACCTCGACAACATGATCGGTCGTATGGCGCCGGGAAGAGGACAATGGGAGAAAAGCCGTTGGTCCTCCTCGTGGACGACCACGAGGAGACGCGTTTCATCTGTGCACAGGCGCTCGAACAGCACGGCTATGGCGTGAGGGCATGCGAGTCGGCTGCCGAGGCCGTCGAGGTTCTGCGGACGAACCGGCCTTCCATCCTGTTGCTCGATGCCGGCCTTGACGTGCGCGACGTTCACCGCCTGTGCACCATCGCCCGCGACGAGGTCCGGTGCGTTACCGTGTTGCTCCTGCCGCCCCGTTTCTCGGAAGATAAGCAGCGCCAGGTCGAGACCCTCGCCGATATATGCTTTCAGAAACCGTTCCGCGTCGAGGAACTCGTGCGGGGCGTCGCTGCGTCTATCGAGAGGGCCAACAGGGTCGCCGAGGATGCTTCCGGACCCCCAACGCGTCGGGGACGTCGCGCCGGCGGAACGCCTCGCGGCTGGCCTCGTGCCCGACGGTGCCGCTCCCGCTGAAATCACGGACGTCGGCGGGTGCCGCATAGTGAGGGTCATCGGGCGTGGCGCAAGCGGAATCGTCTGCCTGGGCCGCCATCGCCTGCTGGATGTGCCCGTAGCGGTGAAACTCGTCTACGCGCCTGCCGCACGCTGGAGCACCGACGAGGAGCAGCGCTTCCTCCGCGGTGCTCGCGCCGCCGCGCTCATCCAGCATCCAAACGTCGTCGAGGTCCTGAATGCCGGACGCGAGGCCGGCTACTACTACCTGGTCCAGCGCTATGTCGAGGCCCGGACCCTGCGGCAGGTGATAGACGCTGAAGGCGCCCTGGAAGAGGCGCGCGTCGTGCGGCTCATCCGGGACCTCGCTTCCGGTCTTGCGGCTGTCCACCAGGTCGGTATCGTCCATCGCGACGTCAAGCCGCAAAATGTCCTCTGCACGGCAGACGGGCGTGCGATGCTCACGGACTTCGGCCTTGCTCGGCCCATGGCTACCGCCGACATATCGGGTGACAGTTCGATAGTGGGGACGCCGCTCTACATGTCGCCCGAGCAGTGCGAGGGAAAACCGCTCGACGGACGTTCCGACCTGTATTCGCTCGGTGTGACCGCCTTCGAGGCGCTGACGGGCACCGTGCCCATCACCGGCAGCACTCCTCTGGACGTGCTCAGGGGACACATCGAGCGGCAACCGCCGCGTCTCCGCGATGTCCGCCCTGCCGTGTCACAGGAGATGGACGAACTCGTGGCGCGCCTCCTGGCGAAGGACCCGGCCGACCGGTTCCCTTCCGCGACGGACCTCGTCGCCGCGCTGGACGAGATTCAGGAAGGCGAATGAGGCGGTCTGGATATCGCTATCGGGCCGTCGAAGTGTCGCGCAGCGCCCGCGCCGACAGACCTTGCAGCCACATGCATACAAGGCCGATCGCCACGATCAAAGGTATGTTCGCGCCCCAGCACACCCAGGCGTAACTGAACATCAGAGGACCCGGAAGCCCCATGATCGCTCCCGCTGCCTCGATCGTGCCGGTGAAGACGCCCAGATAGCCCGGCGTTGGTAGAGCACCGACCCCCAGAGCCGATACGGCGAACACGAGCATCGCGCCGGGCACGCTCAACCCGAGGTCAGGGAAACAATATCCCGCCATCAGGAAGAACAGGACCTGGAGGCTCCAGTGGACAAACGACAGCGCCGTCACGAATGCAAGTTGCCGCCACGACCGCAGCGCCACCAGCCCCTCCAGGAACTTCGCGAGGAACCTCTCCACGTGTCCGCGCACCCTTTGCGGCAACCATCCCGATGCACTGTGCGCCACCCGCAGTGCAACCTGCGGGCGCAGCCGGAGAAGGACCAGGAACGTGACGCCTGCCGCGAACATTACGGTTCCGAGTGCGCCGACCAGGCGCAACCTGGCCAGTGCGCGCCCGCCCTCGCCTGCCCCCTGCGGCTGAAGCCAGAGCAGGCTTGTGACCAGGAAGAGCAGCACCACCATCATGTCGAATACGCGCTCGAGGGCGATGCTCGCGAGCGCAGTGGAGGTCCGGACCTCGCTCTTCGCTCCCAGGACAACCGCCCTCACGACTTCTCCCACACGTGAGAAGATGCAATTCACCATGAATCCTATCATTATCGCCGAGTAGAGCGTGCCCAGCCGCGGCCGTGCACCATTTCCCAGGATGATGCGCCACCGGTACGCCTTGACCGGGAAGACTGCCAGACCGAAAAGCGCGGCGACCGGCAGGTATGCCCAGTGAGCGGACCGAAACGCTTCTCGCGCCCTCCCCCAGTCCACGTGCGCCAGCGACAACGCCAGGAGGCCGACCATCGCCCCCATCGTCAAGAAAAGGAGAAGCGCGCGACGCGCTCGATTCATGACTGTGCGCTCCTTCGAGGGTCCCCCTCCATCCTCGCGAGGAGCGCAGCGAGGAGTTCCAGCGGAAGACCTATGACGTTCGACAGGCTGCCTTCCACCCGCTCGACGAACCTGTCGCCTGTCTCCTGGATCGCGTACGCCCCTGCCTTGTCCATGCCCTCGCGCGAGTCCACATAGGCCTCGATCTCGGAACGAGTCATCCGGCGCATCACGATGGCAGTGCTATCGGAGGCGACGATCTCCCGATTCGAGGCGACATCAATGAGGCAAAGTCCCGTGATGACCTCGTGCCGGGTGCGGCTGAGGATTTCCAGGATCCGTATGGCATCCTCGCGGTCGCGGGGCTTTCCGATGATTCGATCGCCGACCGCCACGAGAGTGTCGGCGCCCAGGACCAACCCCTGGCTCAGGCGCGTGGCCACGCTGCGCGCCTTCCTTCTCGCCAGTTCCTCGGCCCCCTGGCGCGGCGATATGCCTGCGGGGAGCATCTCGTCTGCGGTCGGAGGCACGACTCGGAAAGGACGGCCGAGCGTCCGCAGTAGATCCCTGCGCTGCGGCGAGGCCGAGGCGAGGATCAGTTCGGTCATCGAGCCCGCGCTGCAACCCCTCACTGGAGCGGCGCGATGCGACGGTCCGACTCCCGCAGGTGGTCGCTTCTTTCTGCCGGCGGTACCGCCGCTATCGCGAGGCAACGAACTGCGTGCGAGGCAACGATCGGGTCCTTGTCCGCGCAGAGGCGACGGAGCACTGCGCGCTGGTCGGCGCTCAGAGATGGCGAGATCTGGAGGAGGACTCCGAGCGTCTCGCCTGCCTTTTGACGGACGCGGTCCGATTCCGACGGCGAAGCGAAGATCTCGAAAACCCCGTCGCGTTGCGACGCCTGGCCTATTCTCTTCAACGCGTCCAGAGCGAGAAGGCGGATCTCCTCGGGGAACCCGCCGGTGAGCCCTGCCACCGCCTCTGCTAGTCTGGTCACGGGGTAGGCAGTCTTGGGCGGCAGGCTGCCGAGCGTCACCAGCGCCCGCTGGACGATATCCGACTGCTTGCGGACGTCGTATGCCATGGCCTCTCCTTCTGCCTTTGCGGTCAAAGAGGAGACAGCCGACTGGATCTCGTCGGGGCTGGCAGATGCGCGGAGTATGCTCCGGACGACCGGACATCTCTTCTGGAGGTCGGCGACGTCACTGTCTGCGGCAATGAGGACGATCTCGAATCCTTTCGCGCGCGCGTCGGCCCTGACGCCCTTGACGGTGGCTGGCGCGCCACGTGCGTCCTTCTGGACATCGAGGATGAGGAGGTCAACGCCCCGGAGGCGGGTCTTGGCCTCGCGCAAGGCGTCAGCAAGGTTGTCGTAGCGGGCTGACATGATGCTCGCCTGCGAAAGTCCTTGCATGACACGCTGGAACAGTTCGGCATTCGAGGTGACCACGGCTGCCGCGGGCCGGAGACGGTCGCCGAGCCCGACCAGCATGACGTCAACCGCCTCTGCCGCTCCGCCGAGCGTGCCCTCCGGGCTGAGGCGCATTAGGGTCTCGGCAGCACTGAACCTGGCCACCGGATCGGGAAACGCGAGTGCCCTGACCAGCGACTTGCCGACCTCGGGCGGGCGCGCGTCGCCAATGCCTCGCAGAGCCTCCACGCAACGCCTGGCCAGAGGTATGTTGCGGTCGTTCACTGCGCGCTCGAGCGCGGCGGCTATCGCAGGCGCGCCTGCCGACTGGTTCAGGAGAAGCACGCCTTCCAGTTCCGAAGCCACGGCATCCTGTTTTTCGATCGCCTCATCGAGGAACATGTAGTTGTTCGAAACGTATATCTCCAGGAGCCCGGCGGAGTCGGGCGTGCGGCGAATCCCCTCGACAGCCAGAGCGTGGGCGATGAGGCGCGGGTAGGCGTAAGGGGCTACCTCCTGGAAGATGAGCCTCTCCGGCAACGACGCGCCGTCGGCGTTCCATTTCCATATTACGCGATCCTCGGGCGGGATCGTCTCCACGACCTGCGGGTCGGAATAGTAATAGAGTTCAGCAAGTCTCCGGCACGCCTCGGCGGCCGAGATGCGCTTCGGTGCCTCCTTGCCCTTTTCCTGCGGGGCACCGACTCCGGCGATCTTGTCAGCCACCTGGGCGGCTATCTGCCTCAAGGAGGTGGTACGCGAAGTGTCCTCGGCGATGGCGAGGAGTGCCGGCAGGGAGCGGATGTCCGGGTTATCCTTGATGAAATCGGCGATGAAGTTGGCGGTCGGATCGTCGGCGTGCCACAGCGCGGCGACCATCGGGGGTACTGCCGCCGTGCCTATGTTCCGCAACGTGAGGATGGCGCCCACCTTGCGGCTGCTGGGGGAATACGGTTCGTCGCTCACCGCGGGACCGAGAAGGTAAGGCACCGCGAAGGGCCCTGCGGCGATCAACTCGCGCATCGCTTGCCACCGGGTAAGGGGCACGTCGGACCCCAGGTCCTCGACGAGTTTCTTGAGTGCTGCGGGATCACGCCGCTGATGGGCATCGCGTTCGGCTGCCAGACCGATAAGTTTCCGCACGCTGTCCGCGGTCTGATGCTGTCGGAGCATCTTGACCAGTTGCCCGAGTCCCACGCGTTCGCGGAGAAGCCATGCCTCCTGCGAGGTTGGGGACATCTTGAGGACGTCGTCGAGCACGCTCGCTGCCCTGTCGTAGTCGCCCTGGTTGTACAGCGAGACCGCCTGTTTGAACTTTTCAGCGAGGTCCTCGCGTAGCGTGGCATCTGCGGCCCAGGCAAGGGCTGTGCAGAGCGTCAACGCGAAGGCGGCCGATATCGCCCCGTACGCCCGTCGGTTCATGCGAGACATTGCTTCTCTCCTCTACTTCCGGTACGAGGTTATGAACTCATCCTCTTCGCCCTTGCGGCGGGGTGCCGTCGGGCACATCCTCCCCGCGGATCAGGTCCTTGTACGTCTCGCGTCGGCGTATTACGCGCGCACGTCTGCCACTCACGAGCACCTCGCATGCCCTGGGCCGCGAGTTGTATGTCGAGGCCATGGCCATGCCGTAGGCGCCCGCGCTGTATATCGCCAGGAGGTCCCCCTCCCTCGTGGGCGGGAGGAGCATATCGCATCCGAAGCAGTCGCTGCTCTCGCATATGGGCCCGACCACGTCCACCCTCTCCCACCCGTCAGATCCGGCAGGACGACGGCCGCTTCCGAATGCCGGAGATGGAGGGCCGCACACGGGCCAGATGTGATGCCTGGCCCCGTAAAGCGCCGGCCGCACGAGGTCGTTCATCCCGGCGTCTACGATGAGGAATCTGCGCCCGTGCCAGCCGACCTTCTTTCGTATGACCCGACCCACGAGTATGCCGGCGTTGCCGACGATGAAGCGGCCCGGCTCTATGCAGAGGCGCAGCCTGAGGGACTTTACGGCTGGCAAGATGACCCTGGCGTAGTCCTCCGGCTGTATCACAGGTCTGCCGTCATAGGATATGGCGAATCCGCCTCCCACATTGAGAACGGAGAGATGTGCCCCATCCTGGCGTGCCCTGGCGACCAACGCGGAAACCCTTTTCATCGCCCTCAGGAAGGGCATCACCGTGTAAATGGGGGAGCCGAGATGCATGTGGATCCCGCATATGTCAGCGGCCGGGTAGTTCGCGCGTTCCGCAAGCAGACGTTGCGCCGTCGGAAGGTCAATGCCGAACTTGCTCTCCTTGCGGCCGGTGGTCGTCTTGGCGTGCGTGCGGGCGTCCACGTCGGGGTTCACCCGCAGGGCGACGTGCGCCCGCACACCGAGGTGCCTCGCAATGCGGTTGACCGCTGCGAGTTCCTCGGCCGACTCGACGTTCAGCATGAATATACGGGCTCGCAGGGCATGCGCGATCTCTTCATCGGTCTTGCCGACTCCGGAGAATACGATCCGGTTCGGGTTCGCCCCTGCATGTAGCGCACGGAAGAGTTCGCCGCCGGAGACGACGTCGAATCCGGCGCCCGCCCGGGCCAGGGTCCGCAGTATGCCGATATTGCTGTTCGCTTTTATCGAGTAGAAGATCAGAGGGCGGGCCTGCCTGAAAGCCCTTTTCATCTCGGCGAACGCGTGGAGGATAGCACGGCGACTGTAAACGTAGAGAGGCGTGCCGTACCTCGCCGCAAGGTCGGCCACGGGAAGGTCCTCGCAGAAAAGGTTCCCACCGCGGTGGGAGAAGCCAGTCATCTTCCTCGCTTCAAGAAAAGACACGCAATGGAGGCGACGGCATCACCGCTGCCATCCGTCGGAGCGCCCTGCCGCTCCGGCGCCAGGACAGGCCAATTCACGAGGCAAAGTATAAAGTGGGGCTTCAAGCCCTGTCAAGACAGGGTGTGTGGTGTGACTCTCCGATCGCTTGAAGGCCGTCGTCGCGCCCCCTAAAATCGTTTGAAGGACGAGTGATAACGGGCCAGGACGGTGCTATGCCTGAAAAGGACTATTACGCCATACTCGGCGTGAGCCGAGACGCCACCGAGGAGGAGATAAAGAAGGCTTATCGCCGCCTGGCGAAGAAATACCACCCCGATCGTAACAAGGGAGACAAGGAGGCGGAGCGGCGATTCAAGGAGATCAACGAGGCGCACAGTATCCTCACCGACAAGGAGAAGCGCGCGCAGTACGACAGGTTCGGTTCGGTGCGGGACAAAGGGTTTACTGGCGGGAATTTCTGGGAGGAGTTCGCTTCCCGGTCGGGTGGACCGCGTGCCGAACGGTTCTCGTGGAGCGACCTGGGGGACCTCGGAGACATATTCAGCCAGTTCTTCCGCAGGGAAGGTCCCTTCGGCACACGCGTACGCCGGGGCGGCCCTGTTCGCGGCGAAGACATCGAGACGACCGTGGAGGTTCCATTCGACGTCGCCGTAAATGGTGGCGAGGTGGTGACCTCGGTCTCCGGCACGTTTCCATGTCGCACCTGTGGGGGTAGTGGAGCCCGACCGGGAACCGGTACCCAGATCTGCCCGGAGTGTGGCGGCACCGGAGTGGTGCAGGACTTCCAGGGCGCGTTCGCGTTCAGCCGGCCGTGCCCCCGGTGCTACGGCAGAGGCGAGATCGTGTCCATGCCGTGCGCCGCCTGTCGCGGAACCGGTCAGGAACAATCTGTTCGCCGCTACCAGGTGCGCATACCCAGAGGGGTGCGCGACGGACAGCGCATACGGCTGGCGGGTCAGGGCTTGCCTGGACGAGATGGCGGTCCGCCGGGGGACCTGCTCGTAGAGGTCAAGGTCGGTGCGCATCCTCGCTTCCGGCGGGAGGGGAACGACGTCCACAGCGACGTTTACGTCAACATGGTACAGGCAGCGCTGGGAACCACGATCCAAACCGATACTGTTCGCGGACCGGTGAGGGTGAGGATTCCGGCGGGTACGCAGCCAGGTACCGTCCTACGCCTGAGGGGCCGCGGCATAAGCGGCTCCGACGGCCGGACCGGCGACCATTACGTGCACGTTCATGTCACGGTGCCGCGTCACCTGAGCGAGGAGCAGCGGCGCGTGCTGGAGACGTTCGCCAGGTCGGCGGGACTGGAGGTCTGACCGCCTCGGCGTATCAGTGGGCGACCTCGACGAACCGGCTCTCGCGGATGAGCGTGACCTTTACCTCGCCAGGATAGGTCATCTCCTCTTCTATCTCCTTGGCGATGTCGCGGCACATCTTTGCGGCGAGTTTGTCGTCCACTTTGTCCGCCTTGACAATGACGCGCACCTCGCGGCCCGCCTGGATGGCGTAGGCGGTCTCCACTCCACTGAACGAACCGGCGATCTCCTCGAGGCGCTGGAGCCGCTTGACGTATTTTTCGAGGGTCTCGCGTCGCGCGCCCGGGCGGGCGGAAGAGATGGCATCAGCCGCTGACACGAGCACGGTATAGAGGTTGGCGGCTTCCATGTCCTCGTGGTGTGAGCGAATCGCCTCGACCACCTCGGTCGGCTCGCCGCACTTGCGCGCGATATCGGCCCCGATCTCGGGATGGGTGCCTTCCTCTTCGTGGTCCACCGCCTTGCCGATATCGTGGAGGAGTCCGCACCGCTTGGCCAGTTGAGCGTCGAGCCCCAGTTCGGCCGCCATGATGCCGGCAAGGTGAGCGACCTCGATGCTGTGGACGAGTTGGTTCTGGCCGTAACTCGTGCGGAACTTCAGGCGCCCCAGCAACTCGATCTCGCGGTCGTGGAGGTTATGGATACCGACGTCGAAGGCGGCGCTACGGCCGGTTTCGACGATGAGTTGTTCCATCTCCTTCTTGCACTGTTCTACGACTTCCTCGATGCGGGCTGGATGTATCCGGCCGTCGCGGACGAGTTTTTCCATGGCGCGGCGGGCCATCTCGCGGCGCACGCCGTCAAAACCGCTGATCACCACCACGCCAGGGGTATCGTCAACCACCACGTCCATTCCCGTTGCCTTCTCGAATGCCCTGATGTTTCGCCCCTCGCGCCCGATTATCCGCCCCTTCATCTCGTCGTTCGGAAGGTCAACCGATGCAACGACCGTCTCGGCGCAGTGGTCTGCCGCGAAGCGCTGGATCGCGAGGCCGAGTATCTTCCTGGCTTCTCTTTCCGCTGTCTCCCTCGCCTTGGCGAGGCGCTGTTGAATCAACTCGGCGCACTCTTTTTCCATTTCCCTATCCAGGCGTTCTAGGAGGAGCCGCGTTGCCTCCTCCTTGGAAAGCTGCGATATCTTCTGGAGGAGGGTGCGCTCCTCCTCCATCAGCCTTTCCAGTTCCGCCTGCTCGCTGCTGATCTCCTTGCGCTTCTGTGCGAGGCTGCGTTCGAGGCTCTCTATGTAATGCTCTTTCTTGTTCAGGACCTCGACCTTGCGGTCGAGGCTGTCCTCTCGTTTCGAGAGGCGCTTCTCCATCTCGCGTAATTCAGCCCGCTGGGCATTCAGTTCCGCCTCCAGGGCCTCGCGGCGCTTGATGATCTCCTCCTTGGCGGCTATCTCCGCTTCCTTACGGATGCGTTCCGCCTCGGCGCGCGCCTCCGACAGGATTTCCGATGCCCGCTTCGCTGCGCCCTGTCGCGTAATGCGGGAGGTCAAATGGACGGCCAGCGCTCCAACTGCGAGCCCAGCCAGGGCGAAGAGGATGACGAGGAGGGGACTGCTCATGGCGATCGGCAACATGTGTGGCACCCACCCTTTCCGCTGATGCATGACGCGGGCGGCGAAGTACCGCACGAGGGGCAGGCTGGACGCCGGACCGGCTGCGCGGGGTGCCTCAGACCACGAACGTTGCGCGGTTAGCCAACTGCGGCAGCCGTACGGGCCGCTCGACCTCGCGGTCGCCGCTGGATGCGGGACCGCGCTGCCGGCGAGTTACAAGCACGGACCGGTCGCAAGCGGCCGTCCGTGGCTGCAAGAGCCCGGTGAGGCCCATGCCCCCTCGAATCCTCTTCGAGAGGTGCAACGTCAACGCCGCGGGCAGGCAGGTAAGAAGGAAGGAAAGCGCCACCCGCGCAAAAGCGCCGTACGGGATCGCAATCTCTCGCGCGCTGTCCGTTCTGTTGTACACGGCGTTCACTCGCGCGAACCGATACTGAAAAGCGCCCTGAATTTGATAACTCTTTGCGTCTCAGCGAGTTCCGTCACATGATGCCTGGCACGCCTCATGCGGCCATCGCCGGCCGCATAGCCTATACTTTCCTGTTGAATTATATCGTCATTTCCCGCCCCGCGTCAATCAAAAAGTGAAGCCGCCCCCGCCGCGATGCTCCAAGTCAAATAGCCATGACGAGTTAGGATACTCCAACAATGGCTTGTCTTGAAGCGTCACAAGGCGCCTGGTCTCGCGCGTTGCATTTCACGCGCGCATTTCCTGACCGCCGTCCACAAGGTGGGAACAGCCGGTGATGTACGAGGCCATGTCGGAGACCAAGTAAACCACGGCATTGGCGACGTCTTCCGGAAGGCACTGGCGACCGAGGGGGACCTGCCGGTTGTAGTAATCCTCTACTTCTTCGGGCTTTATGCCGGCCTTTCTGGCCCGCGCAGCGAGATACTCCTCGTTCCATATTCCGCTTCCGCGGATGACATTTCCCGGGAGGACGCTGTTGACACGGATCTTGTACTTTGCGAGTTCGCGGGCCCAGCCCTGAGCGAGGCCGATGACGCCGAACTTGGTGGCGTTGTAGGCGGAGTTGTCGGCAGAGCCGCGCACGCCGCTCTTGGAACTGATGTTGATGATGTTTCCGCCCTGACCCTGGCGAATCAGCACCCGCGCAACGGCGCGTGCACACAAGAAGTACCCCGTCAGGTTTATCACAAGGGTCAGATGCCACTTGTCGGTGGGGAACTCCACGAGAGGCGCGGATGGGGCTATGCCGGCGTTGTTTACGAGGATGTCTATGCGGCCGAACTCGCGCAGAACGGCTGTTACCATCTCGTCAACGCTCTCTTCCTGCGTTACGTCCACCTTCACGGCGATGGCCCTGGGAAGGCCAGCAGCAGCGAACTCCCGAACGACTGCCCGCGCACCGTCCTCGTTGATGTCCGCAATCGCGACGTTGGCGTCGGCTTCGGCGAGGCCACGTGCGATGCCGCGCCCAATCCCCGACGCCGCACCAGTCACTATCGCCACCTTGCCTGCGAGAGATATCGTCTTCACGGCGTTGATCCCGAATGTCACCCCTGCACCGCGGCAGCAAACAACCTGGACCGATTATAAACGTGCTTTCCCGTCATTGTCCAACCGGTACGGGGATAGCGTCGGCCGTGTGGGTGAAGAAAACGAACGCTTCCTTGATGCGACGGCCGAGCACGCGCTCGAGCGCGGACGCGTATATCTGGAGTTGTGCCGCATACGCCTTTGCCCTTCGCGATGCCTCCGCCGACGTTGCCGGTTCCGTCTTGTAGTCCACAAGGACAGCACCGTCCTCCTCTATGAGGACCATGTCCATGCGGCCCTCGACGATTTCGCCGTTGCTGCAAGAAACGAATGGCACCTCGCGGTGGATCTCCTTGGCTTTTGCCACCCGGCGGCGAAAGAACTCGCTCTCCAGCGTCCTCCGGACCGCCGCGCTGGCGCGCCGGGCCATTTCCTCCGGGCAGCCGCACCGCCTGGCCCCGGCAAGGGCCAGCGCCTCGAGGTCCGAGGGTTCGCTGAGATCCACGATCTCCAGGAGGTGATGGACGAGTGTGCCGAAGGTTGCCGCCTCCTCCTGACCTATGGTCGGACGGGATTCGCCGGCTGCCAGTTCGGTCGCATATGCAATATGACGTCCGCCAGCCAGCGCCTCGGTTCGTCTTCTCACGCGCTCCTGCCATTCGCGACGGTCCGCCTGATGGGCGAGCGCAAGGGGGCTTTGCTGCGCCTCCGAAGGCAGGGGCAGGACGAAGGCGTCGCGTCTCTCGCGGGTGATCTCATCGAGCCTTGTGGGGATGAGTCGCGCGCCAGCATTGACCGCACCTTCTGCATACCTCTGGCTGAGATACCCGATGAACTCCGATGGGCGCTCACTGTACCAGTAAAGGGGGAGTATCAACCGATCCCGCGCGCGTGTCATCGCGACGTAGAGGAGACGCCGTGCTTCGCCGTCCTCCCTGCGTGACTGCAGGTCCTTTGCGTCGTCCCAGTCCGGGGTCATGGCCGACTCGCCGAGTTTCAGCGATATCCTCCCTGTCTCGCGGTCAATGACGCAGAAGTTATCTTTTCTGCTCCCGGCGGCCAGATGGGCGAGAAAGACCACGGGAAATTCCAGCCCCTTGGCCTTGTGGAAGGTCATCACGCTCACGAAGTCATCGTCGGGCGCTTCGGCGATAGGGCTTTCCGCCTCATCCTGGCCCATGTTTTCCATTTGCGCGAGCCAGCGGACGAACCTCGAGAAGGTCAGCACGATTGCGCTGGACAGTCCTCGGGCCAGGTCCTTGACCTTGAGGAGGTTCGCCACCCGCTGTTTGCCATGCGGCTTCATCGCGTATATCTGAAGGGCCTGCGTCCTCTGGAAGAGTTCATCCAGGAGGCGGGCGGGCGGCCACTCGTTGCGCTTCCGATGGAGTTCACCGAGGACGGCGAAGGCGTTGGCGAGTCGGTCGCACGAGGGTGGAAGTGGCTCGGTGTAGTGGAATGTGCCGCCCGCGGCGAAGTGCTCGACCAGGTCGTAGTCGGATTGGCCGAAGAACGGAGAGCGGAGTGCATGGACCACGTTGAACGCATCGTAGGGGTTCTCGATGGCGCGCAGGACCGTCAGGAGCTCCTGGAACTCGCGTCGCGAGTAGTAATACTTGCCGCCGGCGACCTCGTAGGGCACATCGTAAGCGCGAAGAGCGTCCTCGAGCATCTCGAGCCCTGTCGTGTTGCGCAGGAGGATCGCTATGTCGCCGAACCTGATGGACCTGCTGGCGCCACCGGGATCCCGCACCACTTCGCGTCCGTCCACGAGGCGCCTTATGCAGGCTGCGATGGCCCCGGATTCCAGTCGTTTCCAGCGAGACGCGTTCAGCGTCTCGCCCGGGAGCGACTCGGGAGGGGTTAGTATCCACACGCCTTCGGCAGGTGACGCGAGAGTGCGGTGCGGGACGAGGTCAACGTGTTCTGGCTCGAACCGGTCACGGCTCTGGCCCCGCATGAGTATGCGGAACAGGGCATTGACCTCTTCGGTCAGATTGGGCGACGAGCGGAAATTCACGCGCAGCGCCAGGATCTGCCCCGACTTTTCGATCAGGTGCCTGACGCGGCCGTAAAGTTGCAGGTCGGCCCTGCGGAACCCGTATATGGATTGCTTCGGGTCGCCGACCATGAAGAGTTTGCCGGGGACGAGCCGGACCGCGTCCCACTCTGACGCGAACTCTCCCGGACGCTCGCACAGGAAGAAAACTATCTCGGTCTGAAGGGGGTCGGTGTCCTGGAACTCGTCAACGAGGATGTAATCGAAGGCCAGTTTGAAATGCTCCCGGGCCGCGCGATGCCGCTTGAGCATGTCGCGCGCGCGGATCAGAAGGTCCTGGAAGTCGAGCACGCGATGCAACGCCTTTGCCTGCTGGTAGCGGTCGAGGAAGGAGCGCAGCCAGACGAGGAGGTCGCAGACGACGCGGTGACCGACCCCCAGCCGCAGTTCGGCGACTCGTTCCAGGAACGTGCCGAACAGGTTCTTGGCCGAGCGAAGGGCCTCCGGTGGCGACCAGTTGCGCTTATTTCCGGCGTTCTTGTTGACCTTGGGCCCGACGCGGAGCCACGGGATGAGCGAATCGAGGTCGTCCCCGCGCCGCGCCGAGACCCATTCGGTGATCCGGCGGATCTGTTGGGAGCCCGGGTCGCCCTCGTCGTGGTTGCACGATTTCTCGATCTCTCCGAGTGCGCGGGCGACCTCATCGAGTTCCCTGACAAGGCAAATGAGGCGTTCTTCGTCGGGTGGTTCGATCGCTGAGAGAGAACTCGCGAGGTCCGCGTGTTGGCTCAGGGTGGTCGCGAGCGAGTACAGGCCCGCGCTTCTGTTCGGCCTGTCCTCGCAGGATATTCCCAGCAGGATCGCCCGCCGCAATGGCATGTTGTCGGGCACCATCTGCTGTGCCAGCCATTCGTCCCAGGCCTCGCGGAAGAGAAGGTTAGAGGTGAGTTCGTCTGCGACGGCGAAGCCGGGTTCGACGCCTGCCTCGACGGGCCTCTCCCTGATGAGTTCAGCGCAGAACGAGTGAACCGTGCCGACGCTCATCCCGTCGAGTTCGTTCAGCGCGGCGCGCCAGGTGGAGCGGTCGGGCGGTGCCGCGCGCGCCACACGTTCCTCGATAGCCTTGCGGATCCTGATCTTCAACTCGCCGGCGGCCTTTTCCGTGAACGTGATCGCGACGACCCGGGAGAGGCGCGTTTTTCCCGACTCGAGGAGTGCCATGATGCGGTCTATGAGGAGCGTGGTCTTGCCCGTGCCGGCAGCGGCCTCGACCAGGAACGACTCATCGAGGTCCCGGACGGCGCGTTCTCTATCGTCTCGGTCTGCGAGGCGTACCTCGGGCATTGTTCTCGGCTCAGGGTATCCTGGTCATTTCACGGAAGGAGCGCGCGAGGTCGTCGGGTTCGTACCACTTGAAATTGTCGAACCGCTCGTCCGACGGCATCGCGCCGCCCCGGCAGTACTCGCACTTTCTGTTGCCGCACGGGTAGAAGCGTCCCGCGCGTATCTGGTGGCAGATGGTGCTTACGATGCCCTTGAGAGTGCGAAGTTTTCCTTCCCACCCCTCTGTGGTAAATGGGAACCGTTTGAACGAGGCCCGGCGCGAGACGTGGTAGTAGGCGGCGGCCTCGGGTTGGAAATCGGGCCACAGTTGCTCAGCGGCGACGAGATACAGCGGCAACTGTAGAGCCTGGCCGCCGGCGAACTCACCATCCCGGATGCGGTTCTCCTCACTGCCGGTCTTGTAGTCGAGGATGAGCGAGCGTTTCCTGCGCAGGTCGAGGTCAACCCGATCCATCCGTCCGCTGAAGCGGACCACCTCACCATCTTCCAGTTTCAGGACAATGGGGTGCTCGCCTCGTCCTCCGAAGCGGACCTCGACGTACGCGGGGACGAAGGGCCCGGACAGTATGGACTCCGCGCGCAGGAACCCGCGCAGGTCCTCGAGTAGTTCCTCCTTTGCGAGAGTCCACGTGAGGGGAAACCCCACCACGTTCATGCGGGGGAAGGTCTCGAACCATCGCTCGGCGGTCCGCTCCAGGTCTCGCAGGAGGTCTGGCCCGAGAGGGCGTTTCTCGGACGATATCACCTGCCCGACGAAGTCACAGAGTATCTCGTGGACGAGTCTGCCGCGATCCATGGGAGAGATCACGGCAACTCGCTCAGGTTCTTCCAGCGGTTCCAGGCCGAAGACATGTTTCAGCAGGTACGAAAACGGGCACTTGGCGTAATCCTCGAGGGATGTGGGCGACACGGCCGCATCCGGGTCGAGGAGCGTACAGGCGATCTTCTGCGGCAGGGGACCCGGCGCGATGGCCCCATCGTACTCGGTGAAGCGGCGCGTGGCATATCGCGCCACTTCCGCGGTCCGCGCCGCCGCGAAGAAGGGCGACTCGAAAAAGAGGTAAGCCAGCGCGTCCGCGTTCGCCTCAGCCTGTGCCTTTCCGGCGGAGGAAAGGTCGTACTCCAGCGCCGTGACCGCGTGCGAGCGGATGTTCGGGTCCAGGCGGGAGAGGGGGACGAACCGTCCGAGGCTGCTGTCGCGTATCACCCTGTCGAGGCGATCGAAGTCGCACGCGGCGCCCGTCACCGCCTCGACCGCGTACAGGAGGAAATGAGATGGCAAATTCGGTCGGCCCTGTTCAGCCCGGAGCCTCGGGAAGGTCAACACGAGCCGCTGTCGCGCGGCCTGTGCTGCGAGAGCGAAGAGCAATCTCTCCTCAGCGCGGCGCCGCGACTTCTCTGGGATCTCGATGTCGTGTCCCCGGTTGCGCAAGACCCCGGATACGAGTCTCCGTTCCTCGTCCAGCATTATAGGGTCCGGGCGGGCTGGCCGCGGGAACAGTTTTTCGACCAGGCCGGGCAATATGACGACGTCGAAGGGCACTCCGCGCGCCTGCATCAGATCCCCCACCGTGGGCTCCGCGCGGCCGAAGTCGCCGCTTCGCTCTCGAGTGCTCCCAAGGACCTCCTCCAGAGCCTTCCGAAATTCAGCGATGGATGGGGCGCCAACGAGACCGTCGAGGGATGCGATCTCCTGCAACGACTCGATCACCGCCCCGGAGTCGGAGTCATCCCGGACCAGACGCCCGAACAGATCCTTCAGCGAGTCGCACAGCCCGCGCCACGACTCGTTGCGCGCAACCTGCTCGAGGTCGTCGAAGAGGTGCGAGATGAAGTTCCGGAAGCACAGCACGTCGGCATCGGACCATGGCTGGCGATGGCGATGCCGGGGCGAGCGCGGCGTTTCGCCGGTGGACTCCGCCGCCAACGACTCGAGCCTCGTCAACCACTCGTGCTTTCCCTCGACTATGCCTGCGGCCAGTGTCATATGATTCCACAACGCAACCGGTGGCGGATCGGCCTGGCCCTCCAGCGGACGAAGATCGGCGGAGAGGAGGAAGTCCATCACGTCGGCACGGCGGAATCTCCTGTCCAGAAGCGACGCCAGAAGGAGTAGCGACCGTCCGCTCCGCGTGCGTAGCAGACATGGGCCGGGATGGAAACTACCCGGCGCTCGGTCGCCGGATACGGACAGGGCACTGAGCGCCTCGTTGAGAAGATCGAGATAGGGGTCAACTGACCGAAGAAGTACCCCGAAGGTCGCCGCGCCGCCGTTTCTCGCAATGGGAGAGTGCACGACCTCCCGTACGATCTCCTCGACCTCTCTGGTCTCGCCGGGGGCGGAGATTATCAAGAGGTCGGCGCTGTCCGCCGGTTCTCCGGTGTCGCCGCCCCGCTCGGAGAAAATGGCCGTCTGGAGGCGCCGCAGGGCGGAGTCCCCCGCAGGTATCACCCGCAGGTCGGTGCGGCGGAACCCCAGCGATTCGAGCCATTCTAGCCCCGGACGCGCGTACTCGAACGCTCGCTGCGGCAGGTACGGCATGAATACCTCGCTGCGCGCGAGTGCGAAACAGGTCGCCAGAAACCGGCGCTGAAGGCCGGTGAAATCGTAGAAGCCGTACAGGAAGAAAGCGGCGAGACCTCGAAGGAATGACGACTGCCCGGCCTCGGCGATGGCCATGGAGATGGCCTGGCCCCTCGGGTCGTAGAAGCGATTGGCCCGACGGATATCCTCCATCTTTCTCCAGATATGCAGCACATCCGCAAGTTTCGTCGAGAGGAAAGGATCTTTTTCGCGGATCGCGCCCAATGCCTCATCAAGAGTGTCGGGAGTTATGCCTGCATCCACCAGGTCCTCGATGGTCTGGATCGCGGCCCGCTGAAAGCCCTCCTGTGTCGCAACCTGCGAGAAGTATCGGAGATCGGCCCCCGTCTCGAGAGCCCGTGCGAGGGCGAGCCGCAGCCCGATCGAGGGCTCGGGCGCCAGACCCTCACGCGATACCCGCCGTGCGATCAGCCTGGTGACCAGCGAGTGGAGCGTGAGGAAATGAACGTTGGCGTGACAGCCTACTCGTTGTGCGTAGGTCCTCCGCAGGTGCAGGCTGAGCATTTGGTTGGGCACGACGACCGCAACCGGTGCGAGAGTTCGAGCGCCTGCTGTTGCCTCGTCGAGGCGCTCGAACAGGCGCTGCTCCAGGCTCGCGAACGTACCGCAGTAGAGCACTCGTTCCGGCTTTGGCATCGCGTCTGATCCTGCTCGAATCATCTCGTTCTAGGGCGATATCCTCCGCAGATAGATTATCATACCCCACTGACAGCGGAAACGGACATGACGTAAGGCCTGACCGGGAATTGGATTACGGCGCTATGTGACTCGATGCCTGAGGGGTCGTCTGGTGTCCGAAACGCGCTGGCGGATGGGTCAGCCTGGTCGCCTCGCCACTGACGAACGCCTGCGAACGAGCACGCCATGCCCGACCGCCACCAGAAGGTAGACCACAGCGGCGAACACGATAATTGTTGCGCCCGCTGGCAGACCGCGGGCGTAACTCGCGCCGAGGCCGATCGCGGTGACGGCCATGCTGAAGAGCGTTGCAAAGACCATCATGTGCCACAGGCGATTGACGAAATGGCCGGCGACCGCTGCGGGAAGCGTGAGGAGTGCGATCACCATCACCACCCCGACGACGGTGGCCAGGAGCACGATGGTCAGCGCGGCGAGGCAGAGGAGCAGAACGAAGTAGCCCTCGACGCTGGCCCCTCGCAATCTTGCGAACTCCTCGTCAAAGCAGACTGCGAGGAACTGATTGTAGAACACCAGCCCCGCGATGACAACGCACGCGTCCAGGGCGCATATCAGGTAGAGGTCGCGCCGGGTGACCATGAGTATGTCGCCGAAAAGATAACTCATTGCATCCTGGGCATAGCCCGGCGTGCGCGAGATGAACATTACGCCGGCGGCCGTGCCGGCCGCCCACAGTGCGCCGATCACGGTATCCTGTCGCTGGCGGGCGCGAAGGGTGACGACGCCGATGACGACAGCCGCAGCGAGACCCGCCGCCATCGCGCCGACCGTCGGGTGCAACGCAGTCCAGCCGTGCACCGTCCTGAGGTATAGCGCGGCGCCTATTCCGCCCAGGACGCAGTGGGCTATGCCCCCGGCGATATAACTGATCCGCCTGACGACCACGTAACTGCCGATGACTCCACAGGCCACGCTTGCCAGGAGGCCGGTGAGCAGGGCGTGCCGCATGAACGCGTGCTGTCGCATCGCCTCGATGAACTCGATCATCAATGCCGCTCCCCGGAGTGCGAGCACTCGGCGTGGTGATCGTGCCTCACGATGCGGACTTCCCTTCCGTAAACAGCGTTGATGAGGTCGCTCCCGAGTTCGGCAGTGTCGTGGACGTGCACCTGACGTCTCACGCAGAGCACCTTTCTGACGTAGCGCGAGACGAAACTCAAGTCGTGCGACACGACGAGTATGGTCATGCGTTCGTTGAGCCGGCGAAGGAGGCGGTAGAACTCCTGTTCGAGGGCGGCATCGAGGCTTGCAGTCGGTTCGTCGAGCAGGAGAAGTCGCGGCTCGCATACCAGGGCACGCGCGATGAGGACCCGCTGGCGCTGTCCACCCGAGAGGGCGTGGAACGGGCGATCGCGGAGGTCGTATGCCTCGACCTCGTGGAGCGCCCGTGACGCAGCCTCCTTGTCCGAACGCGAGTAAGGGCCGAACCTCCTCGCCCGTCCCAGACGCCCCATCAGCACCACCTCGAAGGCTGTCACTGGAAATTGGAGGTCAAAGGCAACGTTCTGGGGCATGTATCCCACGAACTCGCGCGCTCGCACCGGGTCGCAGCCGAGCACCTCCACCCGCCCGCGTTGCGGCCGGACGAGTCCGAGGAGTATCTTGATCAACGTCGTCTTACCGCCGCCGTTGGGCCCCACGACAGAGACGAAGTCGCCCCGCCGTACACAGAACGTGGCATCCTCGATGACCGGCTCCGCGTCATAGCCGAACGTCACGTCTTCGAGGACTATGTCCACTCCGTCCGTTGCCGTGTTTCCGACGTGCTCCACATGCCGGGGCTGGCCAGGGTTCATTGAACGGGTTTCTCCGACAGCGCCTTTTCGATCTTCCGTGCGATATCGTCCAGGTTCGCGAGATAGTCGCGGGCGAGCGGGTCCATTGGAACCACCGTCCCGCCGATGGCCTCAGCGATCGCCTCGGCGCGCTTGTGCGAAAACTGCGGCTGCACGAAGATCACGCGGATGTTCCTCGTTCGAGCGGTCTCGATGAGGCGGGCCAGGGTGCGCGCGTCCGGATCCTTCCCCTCGATCTCCACGGGCAGTTGCCTGAGGCCGTAAGCATCCGCAAAGTACCCGAACGCCGGATGGAATACCATGAACTCTTTGCCGCGCAGTGGCGCCAGCGCTCGGGCCAGGCGAGCGTCGGTATCGGCAAGTTCCCTCTCGAACGACGCGAGGTTGCGATCGTATTCGTTGGCGTTGCGCGGATCCACCTCCTTCAGCGCGTCAGCGATGTTCCTCGCCATGATCGCCGCGTTCTTCGGGTTGAGCCAGCTGTGAGGATCGGGTGCGCCTGCGATGTGTTCGTGTCCGTGTTCCTCGTCTGCCTCGTGATGGTGGTCGTGTGCGTGCGAGACCTCATCCGAAAATGTCTCCATCTGGCGCAACGCGATGCCCTTCGTCGTGTCAACGACCTTGCGCACGCCGCGTGCCGCTTCGATCTTCGCTACCAGGGCCTCTTCGAAGGGCAGACCCGCGCGGAAATAGAGGGTGCTCCTCGCCAGGCGCGCAACCTGATCAGTGGTGGGGGAGAAGACATGAGGCGACTGGCCGGGCTGTACGAGCACCTCGACCTGCACGTGCCTTCCTCCGACTCTCTCGACGAAATACGCCTGAGGAGGGATGCTGACGAACACCATCAACCGTTCGCTGGCGTCGGGCCTCTGGCGCCCGCACGAGACCCCCAGCCCCAGCAACAGGAGTACGGACCAGACGATGCTACGCTGGAAGCGACAATTGGCATCGCTGAGGGTCATGTGTCGGACCCCCTCTCCGGTTTCCTGCCAGGGCGCGTCGTGCGTCGCGGCGGTCGCTCGCATACCAGCCGGAGTTCATGGCATTCCTCGCACTCACGGATTGCGTGGTCCTGCTCGAATTGACGCCAGTGCTCTTTCTGCGCCGGCGTGAGACATCCGGTCCCGCGACAGAGCGGGCAGACGTTATCGAGTGCCGCGAGAATTGCCGAACGGATGAATTCCGAACGGTTAGGTATGGTCTTCATCGTCTCGAAAAGCGACGAGTCTACCTTGAACGTGATTATCTCGCCCTTCTGTCGTGGCATTGGCAGATGCCCTCGGGTGACCCTCCATCCTTCGCGCCGTAATAAATTATATTACCCATGACCTCCCGCGTCAAGCGCCATCCGGACCTGTTCCGATGGTTGACATTCAGGCGCGACATGGTATCGTGTAATCGCCGTTCCTGTGCGTGCGGGGGCGGCACATGCAACAGTCCGTTTTTCGGGAGCCGCGAGGATCCACCGTGGTTTCTTGTGGAGGTTCAGAGATGCGTTCGTGTCAGATTCGGGCACGGGAGTCATTCAGGGCGGCGCTTTGTGCGCTCTGCGTCTCTATTCTGGTCTCTGGCTGCGCGGTGATCGGGAAGACGTCCGCCGTCGAGAGGTATGTGCCCAAGGAGCCCTATCCGGTCGTTTATGCGGATCCAGCGCCGGTGATAGACGGGGTCCTGGACGATCCGGTCTGGAAGAAGGCTGTGCCGATGGAGACGTTTTTCGAGTACAAGAAGACCGGCGTGAGAGTAGATATTGTCCGCGCATGGATGGCCTGGGACGAGAAGAACCTTTATCTGGCAGCGTCCATCCGTGACAAGGATATATGGGTCACTGAAACCGAGCGAGACGCGGTCCTCTGCCGCGCTGACGTGGTGGAACTCTTCGTCAAGCCCCCTGTCCGGGACCGCTACGAGTATGAACTTTACGAGTTCGAGTTCAACGTGTGGAACGCGATCTGGGACATTCACTACGTCGGGTTCGGAGGGGGCGGAGACGTCCGCTTCAGCAAGGGATACGAGCCCGATATCGTCTGCCGGGCGACTGCAAGGGGTACGGTGAACGACTGGACGGACGTTGACGAGGGTTACACGGTGGAGGTCTCGATCCCGCTCGATGCATTCTCCAGAACCGTCCCGGAGGGGCCGAAGGCAGGCGACACCTGGAGGTACAACGTCTCGGGTTACGATTTCTCGGTGTACCGGCGGGAGCCCCTCCTGTGGACCAGTGTTGACGGCAACACGAGGGGGTTTGCCGAGTACGAGTTGTATCCTTCGATGATCTTCCTCAGTCGGGAGTGAGAGGAGGCCCGAAGGATGGATTCCCCTACGGTGGAGGCGGGAATGAACCTGGAGTTTCTCAGACCGCTGGTGAAACGTGCCGAAACACGGATAGTGCTCCTCGTGGTGGATGGTCTGGGCGGACTGCCGGAGGCCGAGGGCGGGCCGACCGAATTGGAGCGCGCGCGGACCCCGAACCTGGACGATCTCGCCAGGCGCGGCATTTGCGGCCTCCATGAGCCTGTCGGCGCCGGCATCACGCCGGGGAGCGGGCCCTCGCACCTGGCCCTGTTCGGGTACGATCCGATCCGGTACCAACTGGGTCGAGGCGTTCTGGAGGCGCTGGGGATAGACTTCGACCTCGGCCCCGACGACGTCGCCGCGCGGGGCAATTTCTGCACGGTTGACGCATCGGGCAAGATAACCGACCGTCGTGCCGGACGGATCGGGACGGACAAGAACCGCGACCTCTGTGGCCTCCTGAGGAAAGTAGCGGTGCCCGGCGTACAAGTCTTCGTCGAGCCGGTCAAGGAGCACAGATTCGTGCTCGTCCTCCGAGGCAGGGGGCTGTCCGGCGATATCTCCGACACCGACCCGCAGTCGGTCGGGAAAACTCCGCTCGATCCAGTCGCACACACGCGCGAAGCGGAGCCTACCGCGAAGATGGTAGCAGAGTTCGTGTCTCGTGCGCGGGATATCCTCGCCGGACATCATCCGGCCAACATGATCGTCCTGCGGGGATTCTCCAAGCGGCCAGCGTGGCCCACGTTCGGAGATATCTTCGGCCTGAAAGCAGCAGCCATTGCCGCCTATCCGATGTACCGCGGTCTCGCAAAACTCCTGGGCATGAAAACGCTCGCCACGGGTGAGGAGATAGCCGACGAGTTTGCCACCCTCGAAAGGCACTGGGACGAGTACGACTTCTTCTACGTGCACGTGAAAAAGAGCGACAGCGCGGGGGAGGACGGGGATTTTGAGCGCAAGGTCAGGGTCATCGAGGAGGTGGACGCGCAGATCCCGCGGCTGATGCGGCTCAGGCCCGACGTGATCGTGGTCACCGGCGACCATTCGACTCCTGCGGCGCTCAAGATGCACAGCTGGAATCCGGTTCCTGTTCTGCTCTGGTCGCGATATTGCCGGCCGGATTCGGTCGAGCGATTCAGCGAACGCGATTGTCTGGCGGGGGGACTCGGTCCACGCTTCCCGGCCACGGACATCATGCCCCTCGCGCTGGCGAACGCCCTCAGACTCGAGAAGTTCGGTGCCTGAGGTCAGCTGCGCCGTAAAAATGGGGAGGGGGACCTGCCGGTGGCAGGCCCCCCTCGGCCCGGAGAGATGAGGAGGCGTGCGCAGGATCACTCGCACTTGATCTCTATCTTTTTCCGGCCCTTTTTCACCTCTTCGGGCTTCGGCAGCGTCACGGTGAGCACGCCGTTCTTGTAGGTGGCCTCGGCCTTGTCTGACTCGACCTCACAAGGGAGAGGGATGACACGGCTGAAGGAGCCGTAGTACCGCTCTGACCGGTAAGTTGCGCCCTGCCGTTCCTCGCGTTCCTCCTTCTTCTCGCCCTTGAGCGTGAGTGTGTTTCCCGAGACGCTCAATTCGATGTCCTTCGGGTCGAGGCCCGGCAGTTCAGCCGTCACCCGGACGTGCTCGTCCGTCTCGGCCACATCAACGCTGGGAGCGAACGTGCCGACGACCGGAGGCTCCCATTCGCCTAGCGGAGCGAGCCACGAGCGCCCCATGAACCGGTCAAAGAGACGGTTCATCTCCTCCTGCAACGTGCGGAACGGCTCGAACTCGTCGCGTCGTACGAGCGCGCCGCGACCGCGACGCCGCCAGGGTATAAGATCTCGAATCGCCATAGACATCACCCTCCTTTCTACTCCGGCATCCGTCAGAGACCGGGATGCATCATCAGCCGGCCTTGACCTTGATCAACTTCGGCTTGACAGCCTCGGCCTTGGGCAGGACCAGCCGTAGCACCCCGTTCTTAACGGTGCCTTCGATCTTGTCCGCGTCTATCTGCTCCGAGATCGCGAACGTGCGTTCATAGTTGCCCGTGCGATACTCGAGCCAGCATGGCTGATACTCGTCGAACGATTCCTGCGGGACGCGGCCCGAGATGGTCAGGACTCCCTGTTCGAACTTAGCCTCGACCGTGTCTTCGCTCACCCCCGGCATGTCGGCGAGGAGCACGAAAGCATCAGCGGTCTCGTAAATGTCCGTCGCGGGGGTGAACACCGGCGTCGTCCGACTTCGCTCTGTACGGGTCGCTGCGGCAGGTTGCCGCTTCTCTATCTCTTTGCCCTTGAGTTCTGTAGTCATGTCACTCACCTCCCTTCTCCCTGGGCCCGCACGGGTATGCGGCGCGGCTTCTCCTGCTCCGAGCGCGGCACAGTGATCCGCAGGACGCCGTTCTTGAACTCCGCCTCCACCTTTTCGCGGTCCGGCGCGAACGGGAGTTGGACCGATCGGGCAAAGTCGCCGGTCTCGCGCTCGCGACGATGGTAAGTGGCTCGCTCTTCGAGCGCGTCCGGCTTCCGCGTGCCGCGAATCGTCAGGATGTCGCCTTCGACGGAAATCTCTATGTCGTCAGGCTCGACGCCAGGTATCTCGGCAGTCACGACAGCCTGGGCGTCGTTCGCCCACATGTTGACCCTCGGGAACTCCTCCTCGAAGCCGAAGGGGAATCCCTCGAAGAGTCTGTTGATCTCACGCTGGAGATCCCGGAAATGGCTCCATGGGTCTGTGCGCCACAAAGACGGTAACCTTGGCATCAGCATGTTCCACCTCCTTTCGATTGGCCGCCCACTGGCTGAAGGGCGGGCTTGGGAATTGCTCGACCGCTGGGGCAGTGCCCTGTGCCCGTTAGGCGAACTAGCAATCGCCGTGCCGAACTCCACCTGGCTCATATAACGTTATGGCACAGTGGGTTATATATCAAGAATGGATGAGAAACCCATGCGGCGACTGCCATTTTGGCAGGTCGCGGTGAGGCTCCAGGTTGGTCAGGGCGGGATGTCGAACGGGCCGGTGGGGCGCTCCGGGTTCACTTCAGAGTCATGTGCGCCTGCGCAGCGAACCGCACGAATGTCGCGAGGAATTGGTGGGCCGCGGACGGAGACGGGCGGGGCAGTTTCGTCACTGGAGGCGCACGGGTGCGTTTGACAGCCATCGGGCAAGGTTTGTAAGTTGACTGCACGGTTTTGCCGGGGGTTCAGATGCTTCCAATTCAGGACACGGTCCGCACACGTCGCTTGCCGGTGGCGACGTGGCTGCTGGTTCTCACGAACATTTTCGTGTTTCTCATCGAACTTGCGTGTCCGGAGCCGTCCCTGGAACGGATATTCTACTGGTTTGGCGTCGTGCCCCGACGTTACACCGATCCGGTTTGGGCGGCCATGGCAGGCTTTCCGCGGAACAACTACTGGAACCTCTGGCCGTTCCTCACGAGCATGTTCCTGCACGGCGGCTGGGTCCACGTCATCGGCAACATGTGGATGTTCTGGGTCTTCGGCGGCACGGTCGAGGGTCGTATGGGTCCGGTTCGGTTCCTGCTCTTCTATCTGGTGTGCGGTGTGGTAGCCAGCGTGGTGCATGTGGTGCTCTGCGCCAATTCGACCGTTCCGGCGATAGGGGCGTCCGGTGCGATATCGGGCGTTTTGGGTGCGTATTTCTTCCTCTATCCGCGAGCGGGGGTCGTTGTCATGGCACCGGTCTTCTTTTGGCCTGTTTTCTTCGCGGTGCCCGCGGTGCTCTACCTCGGTCTCTGGTTCGTCTTGCAATTTTTCAACGGTACTCTAGCGCTTACGTTGCCCTCGGCGGGTGGTGGGATCGCATGGTGGGCACACGTGGGAGGGTTCCTCGCGGGCGCCGTGACGTATCCCTTGTTCACGGTCGGCAGGCGTGTTTCGAGGCCCCATCGGGGCGAGCATGGGCTCGCGGTTGGCGGCTGGTCGAGGATGAGGTATTGAGATAGGTAAGGACCTGCAATGGGGGTGATGGACTTTTTCTGGATCTTCTTCATACTCTCGGCGCTCCAGCCCATAATACGGCAGAAACTTTTGGAGGCCAGCCGGCAGAAGCTCCTTGGTCGCATAGAGCAGGAACGTGGCTCGCGCGTGATCCTGCTCATCCACCGCCAGGAGACTATGTCGCTCCTGGGGTTTCCATTGATGCGCTATATTGACATCGAGGATTCCGAGGAGGTCCTTCGGGCTATCCACCTCACCGATCCCGACGTACCAATAGACCTGGTCATGCACACTCCAGGGGGGCTGGTGCTGGCCGCGCTCCAGATAGCGCGCGCCCTGCGGGCTCACAGGGCCAAGGTGACGTGTTTCGTGCCTCATCATGCGATGTCCGGCGGAACGCTCATCGCTCTGGCAGCCGACGAGATCGTAATGGGGCGCCATGCGGTCCTCGGTCCGGTTGACCCACAGATCGGCCAGTATCCTGCCGTGTCGGTTCTGAAGGTAATGCAGCGCAAGTCGCCTGCCGATATAGACGACCAGACCATGATACTCGCCGACCAGGCGGAGAAGGCTATAGAGCAGGTGCGCCAGAGCGTCATCGAACTCATCGGCGACCGCATGCCACCGGATAAGGCCCGGCAACTGGCCGACACTTTATCCAGCGGGACCTGGACTCATGACTATCCCATCGGTTTCGAGCACGCCAAGGAACTCGGTCTCCCGGTGAGCGATGCCATGCCGGATGTCATGTATCAGTTGTTGAGCCTCTATCCGCAGCCGCTCCGGCGCCATCCGACGGTCGAGTACACGCCCGCACCGCGGCGCGTCGGGAGGAGTTAGACCCCCCTACGGTCTCGGACGCGGACGACGGACGGGTGTCTATCGGAGGACGCCGAGTGCGAGCGGTGGTACAGAGGGTGCGAGAAGCATCGGTCATCGTCGCCGAACGCACCGTTGGCACGATCGGGAAGGGTCTCCTCGTCCTCTTGGGCGTCGGCAGGGAAGACAAGGAGGATGACGCCGCCTACATCTCCGACAAGGTCGTCGGGTTGCGCATCTTTCCTGACCGGGACGGAAAGATGAATCTGTCCGTGAGCGACGTTGCAGGCGAGGTGATGGTCATCTCCCAGTTTACGCTCTTCGGCGACGTGCGCAGGGGCAAGAGGCCATCGTTCACCGACGCGGCTGCTCCCGAGGATGCCCTGCGACTCTACGACTGCGTGGTGCGGCAGATTCGCGAGAGGGGGTTGGGGGTGGTCACAGGCGAGTTCGGCGCAATGATGCAGGTTCGCCTGATAAACGACGGCCCTGTCACCATATTGCTCGACAGCAAGAGGGCCTTCTGAACGAAAACTCGCTGGACTGACGCGAGTCCAATCTTCCTACCGCTCGTAACTTTTTGCGCGGCGCGGGATTACCCTGTTTCGATAGCGCGCGATCCGGTTCTGACCGCGTTCTTGTCGAGAGCGTTACGGAGGTGCTATACTCTCCATGCAAGGACTCGTTCGGGGGATCGAGATGGAGCCGTTCAGCAGCATTCCCGAGATACTCGAAGACCTTCGCGCCGGCAAGATGATCGTGCTGGTGGATGATTTTCGCCGCGAGAACGAAGGCGACCTCACCATCGCAGCCGAGAAGGTCACGCCAGAGGCGATAAACTTCATGGCGAAGGAGGCGCGAGGCCTCATATGCCTGGCTCTGGCGCCGGAGATAGCCGATCGCCTGCACCTCACCCCGCAGGTGGCCGAGAACACGTCCGCCTTCGGCACCGGCTTTACTGTCAGCATAGATGCCAGGGAAGGTGTGACAACTGGCATCTCGGCGGCCGACCGCGCCACGACCATACTAACTGCTATCCGCGACGACTGCCGCCCAGAGGACCTCGCCCGCCCGGGGCACGTCTTTCCAATCCGTGCAAGGCCAGGGGGATGCCTGGTGCGTGCAGGCCAGACAGAGGGATCTGTTGACCTCGCTCGCCTGGCCGGTCTCAAGCCCGCGGCGGTGATCTGCGAGATAATGAACGACGACGGAACGATGGCGCGCGTCCCGCAGTTGCGTCGCTTCTGCGAGAAGCACGGGCTCAAGATGTGTTCCGTCGAGGACGTGATAAAGTATCGGACCCGGACCGAGCGGATAATCCAGCATCGCGTTTCGTTTCGTCTTCCCACTCGATGGGGAGAGTTCAACTGCTACGGCTACACCTCCGCGGTGGAACCCCACATGCATCTTGCGCTGTGTCGTGGCGAGATCGGACCGAGCGGCGAGGGGCGATGGCCGATCCACGAGGACCCGGTCCTTGTCAGGGTGCACTCGCAGTGTCTCACCGGAGACGCCCTCGGTTCGCTGCGCTGCGACTGCGGTGCGCAACTCCAGAAGGCCCTTCAGATGATTGACGAGGCTGGTGAGGGCGTCCTGCTTTACATGCGTCAAGAGGGACGCGGCATCGGACTGGAGCACAAACTCCAGGCCTACGCCCTCCAGGACCGGGGACGGGACACCGTGGAGGCCAACGAGGAACTCGGCTTCCTGCCCGACGAGAGGGATTACGGGATCGGATCGCAGATACTTTTCGACCTCGGTCTTCGAAAACTGGATCTGATGACGAACAACCCGCGAAAGTACGAGGCCCTCGCAGCGTACGGGCTTGAGATCCACAGGCGGATTCCGATCGTCATCCCGCCGAACCCGGAAAACGAACGTTACCTCAGAACTAAGAGGGAAAAACTGGGGCACCTGCTGTAGGAGGCCAGCACATGGCGAAGGTCAACATCGTGGTCGAGGAGGCCGGAGTCGCGATGTCGGCCACGCTCAACGACTCGGAGACCGCAAAGAAACTCCTGAAGGTCCTGCCGGTGACGGCGAAAGCGCAGACGTGGGGTGAGGAGGTTTACTTCGAGATTCCGCTGCGCGCACCGGAGGAGGACCCCCATGACGCGGTGCCCTCCGGCACGATAGCGTACTGGCCGCCGGGTCACGCATTCTGCATATTCTTCGGACAGACCCCCTACAGCCCGGTCAATGTCCTTGGGCACCTCGACGGGGACCCGCAGGTCTTCGCCAGGGTGCGTTCGGGGCAGACGATCAGGCTCGAGGAGGTGAAAGAGAGCGCTGCCCGGACACGAGGGAAGGAACATCGCCGCGCATCCAGATGACGAGCGGCGCGTGGTACGCTGGTTTTCCTCGTGGCCGGAGGTCACTTCTGACTCTCGTGGCCTTGCGTTGTCGGCGATTCTCCGTCTGTTCGCGTGCGGGTTGCCTCGTCTTGCTTCCGGATACCTTCCTCCAGATCGTGCACCTTGTGGTGAGCGGTCCGAAGCATCTGCGCGACGAGTTGCTTGGCCCGGTCGAACCGGATGCGTCCTTCGCGCACCATCTGTCGGGCCACCTGATGGGCCAGTTCGCCGACAGCGCCCGCCGACAGCGCAATGTTCCGGGCGTGCAATACCATGTGTCCTTTCTGGATGCCGTCGGTGACCAGACTGCGCAGCGCAGCGAGGTTCTGGACAAGTCCCACGGCAGCCGCGACCTCGGCCAGTTCGCGTGCCGTGCGGACAGCCATCAGTTTGAGCGCGATACGCGCAACCGGATGGACCTTCGTTGCCCCGCCCACGATCCCCGCCGCGAGCGGGAGTTCTATCTCCCCCCGCAGCGTGGATTGCGGCGTGAGGTACCACCGTGAGAGTGGGCGGTATCTTCCGTCGCGTGCTGCCCACGCGTGAGCCCCGGCCTCGATCGCTCGCCAATCGTTGCCCGTCGCCACCATGACCGCATCTATGCCGTTCATGATTCCCTTGTTATGGGTCGCGGCGCGATATGGGTCCGACTCGGCCAGTGCCCAAGCGTCGAGGATCCGTTCGGCGACCTCCTCGCCTTTCCATCCGTCGGCATCGAATGCGCGAGGGGATATTTCCAGCGTGGCCCTCGCCCGGCGATGGTCGGCGAGGTTGCTCAGGATCCTCAGCACGGTGCGCCCGCCCGTCAGGCCCTCGAGGAAAAGCGCCACCGCTTCAGCCATTGTGTTGACTGCGTTCGCGCCCATTGCGTCGCGCACGTCAACGAGAAGGTGCACGACAAGCATGGGACCGCGTTCGGTCGAGACGAGACGCGTCTCGATGTCGCGAGCGCCCCCGCCGAGTTGCCGCAGCACCGGGTCCTGTTCGTTTGCGATCTGGAGCAGGCGCTCGCGCGATTCGGCGACGCGCCTCCTGGCCGCCTCCGGGTCGGGCATGCCGACGACCTGGACCTGCCCGATCATGACAGGCTCGTCGGCCTCGGCGCGCAGCCAACCGTGACAGCGTACCAGTTTTGCGTAATGGCTGGCGGCGGCCACGACGGAAGGCTCCTCGACTGCCATGGGCACCAGGATGTCCCTGTCGTTGATGCGGAAATTTACCGCCACGCCGAGGGGTAGCCCGAATATCCCGATGACGTTTTCCACCATGCCCTCGGCAAGGTCGAGCGGCAGCGGCTCTCGCTTCAGGTGGTAGCGCTCCTCTGCGGTCAGGTGCACGAGTCGCGCCAGTATGTCATGTCGCTCGTCTATCCCGAGTTTGTAGAAACCCGGCAGCCGCGAACCGGTCACATCCGACGTCTCCTTCACCTCTTTATCCTCCACAGGCCGCGCTGTTCCACCCACTCCCGCAGCGGTCCCTGCACGACCACCGGTGCGCGTCTCAGGGCAGAAAGCGTCCTGCAACCAGTGAGGACCATCGCCGTCCGGAGTCCTGCCGCGATTCCCTCGAGGTACCTTCTTGCTCCGCTCGCCCCCTCGCGGTCTGCGGCCCGCAGGACCGGAAGCGAAATCGCGCCGAGATATGCCCCGAGCGCTATCGCCTTCGCCAGGTCGAGCCCGGTCCTGATGCCACCCGACGCAATCGCGCGGAGTCGGAGCGGTCTGACCTCGAGGAGAGAGGCCGCCGTAGGGATGCCCCACTCTTCGAAGTCCTCCAGTCCGGCGGGCGCGCCACCGCGTCGCCGGTTCTCCACCCGCACCCATGATGTACCGCCTGCGCCTGAAACGTCAATCGTGCGGATCCCCAGTTCGGCGAGGCGACGCACGACCTCCCTGGATATCCCGCAGCCGGTTTCCTTTACAATTAACTTCTCGCGGAGTTCGCGCGACAGCCGCCGCAACGCGAGCCACGCTCCTGATGGCGGGCCATCGCCATCTTTCTGGAAAAGTTCCATCGCCGTGTTCAGGTGGATGCACATCGCATCCGCCCCCACTGCGTCCATGAGCCGGCGAACGTCGGCGGGTCGCATCCCGGCCGCCTGCGTGATCCCCAGGTTGCCGAGTATCAGCGTACCGGGAGCGACATCGCGTACGCAGAAGGTTCGGAGTGCGGCCCGGTCCTCGAGCATCGCCCTCTGACTGCCCAGCCCCAGTCCCACACCCATTTCCTCGGCCACAGCCGCCAGGAGGCGGTTGATGCGTCCGCCCTCGGGGGTTCCGCCGGTCATCGCTCCGATCAGGATCGGCGCGGAAAGCCGCCTTCCGAGGAAACTGAGACTCGTATCGGCCTGTGCTATGCCGAAGGAGGGCACGGCGCAATGCACCAGTTCCACGCACTCGAGCCACGTGCGCTTCGAATGGAACTCGACATCCTCGCGAAGGCATATGGCGAGGTGATCGCGCTTGCGCGATGACGTCGCCGACCGTCCGGAAACTGGCGTTGGCGGCCTACGGGTTTGCGATAACGCGTCGCCCTTTGACACTGCGCCGGATTCTCCCGGGAAAAACCGTAACAAATTGTCTTCGCCCTGTGTAGAACCCCGCCCGCTCGCCCTGTTCCGAGAGCGTTACCGCTTGCGCCTGCTGCTCAAATGGTGGCGTCGGAAGCGTTACTGTCAGTTTTTCCGCTCGGCATCGCTGACAGCGGCATCCCTCTCGACGTGCTCCTCCATCTCGCGGACGATCTGTTGCGTCTTCGTCGCGAGGTCGGCCATACGTTGGGAATCACGATGCACGACAAGGAGCACGATGAGGATAGCGGCCAGCAGGGCTGCGTTCATCCCCAGGAGGACAACGACGAGCAATGGCGACAAGTGCTACCTCGTTCAGGGCTGTGAGACGGCAATCTGAAAACCGTCCTCGCACTCGAGGGCACAGGCCGATACCACCGGATGTGTCATCTCGGCGAATGTGCCCTTTCCGAGTATGAACGCCGCGCCGTCCGCCGGCGTCCGGGCGTCGAACGAACATTTCGAGTCGGCGGAAATTCTGTTCATGCCGTAAGTGGCGACGAACGCGCATTCGCCTCTTTCGAGCGCCACGCGGACCACCTCGATACCGTCGGAGCGGACCACGCCCAGGACACCACATCCCTCGCCACGGCGGACGGCCGCCGCAATCCGGGGGGTGCCGTACTGGTCCTTCTCGAAATCCAGCGTCAACAGCGCGAGTGCCATTGCATCGCGGACAGATGCTCCCTGCGCAATCTTCTCGGCGACCGGGTCGGTGTGCGAGCCGTTCCCGACGATAGCGTAGTCTCCCACGACGCGTAGGCAGTTGTAAGCGATGTACGGGTTCCGGAATATATCGCTTTCGGAGCCGGCCCGCGGTACGATCGCCACCGCTCCATCGTGCAGCCGAGCCTCGCGATTAGGGAAGGAACGCGAGGATACCCGATACATCACTGCCACGCGATCGTCGGTGGTGCGACCCACCGCCACAACGCGTCCCACATATGTGCCCATGTACTCCCTCGCGCAGACTGGACCACAATTCTACAGCATTTTTCGCGCAAATAAAAGCCGATACCGCCCAGCATCGTCGGCTGGGCAGCGAGCATTGCGTGTTTGACACCCTCTGCGAGGCCTTCCTATAATCCGATAGTTTGCGTTTCACGACGTCTCGCGGGGATGTGATCATGGTCGAGTCGGGCGGAACGCCGTCTGCGCAAGTGCCACCTCCAACGATGCCCGGCGAGAAATTGCGGCCCCCCGACGGCCGACGGGGCTGGGGCATCTGGGCTTTTCTGACAGTCGTGGTGGTGGCGGGAACTGTGCTGTTGCTGTTCGCGATGGCCGCTATTTTGATCGGGGCAAGGTCGCTCTTTTCGCTGGCGCTGACAACTGGTATGGCCGGGGGTGGTGCAGCGCCTGCGAGGCTTGCACAGTTCGGCTTCAGGGAGCAGCATATCGCCGGCGACCCGCGGGCCAGCGCGAAGATCCTTGTGGTGCCGATAAGTGGGGTAATCCTCGATGAGCCCCGCAGCCTCGCTCCGCTGCGACTCGGACTCGTGTCGGCGACGCGCCTCATGTTGGAGGCGGCGGCCAGCGACGAGCGGGTCAGGGGGGTCGTCCTGGAGATAGATAGCCCCGGAGGGGGGATCACAGCGAGCGACGTTCTGTACAACGAGGTGATGCGCTTCCGCAGGGAGAGCGGAAAGCCGATCATCGCTCTCCTCGACGATCTCGGCGCATCCGGGGCGTATTACGTTGCCGCGGCGGCTGATCACATAATTGCCCACCCGACCACGCTAACCGGCTCGATCGGAGTAATCATGCCCTGGTTCGGTGTGCGAGGCTTGCTGGACAAGATCGGTGTAGAGGTCAGGCCGGTCAAGTCGGGAGAGATGAAGGATATCGCGGCGGTCTACCGCGATCCCCTTCCGGAGGAGCGCAGGCTTCTGAGCGATATCGTTGCGGAGTACCATCGGCGGTTTGTCTCCGTAGTTCAGGAGGGCCTCGAACGGCGTGGCGTGATGATGAAACGGGAGCAACTCGAGGCCTTGTGCGATGGCCGCCTGTGGACGGGTGAACAGGCAAAGGCACTGGGGTTCGTTGACGATGTGGGCTATTTCCAGGATGCCGTGGAGGTCGCCGCCCGCCGGGTAGGAGTTTCGCCCCGCGACCTTAACGTCGTGGCATACGTGGCACCGAGACCGTTGCTCAGCCTCCTCCTCGGACAGGCCGGAACCGGTCAGCCGAAGGCGTTGAGGTTGAAGGTGGGTGGGGGGGATGTGCCCGATGGGTCCCGCTTCATGTACCTCTGGATGGCGGAGCCGTCGGTCACCGTCGAGGCGGAATAACCTTTCCTGCCGAACGGAGTCGTCATGGACCTTTACAATACGCTCACGAAACGGAAGGAGCGTTTCGAACCATTCGAGCATGGCAAGGTCCGGATGTATAACTGCGGGCCCACGGTTTACAACTACGCCACCATCGGCAACTTCCGCGCGTTCGTCTTCGCCGACGTGCTCCGCCGGACCCTCGAACTTTTCGGGTACAGCGTGACGCAGGTGATGAACATCACCGACGTGGGCCATATGGTCCACGATGCAGACGAGGGCGAGGACAAGATGCTCAAGGCGGCGCGCGCGGAGAAGAAGGATCCGTGGCAGATCGCCGAGCACTACATGCGTGCGTTCTTCGAGGACATTGACAGGCTGAACATCCAGCGTGCGCACCATTATCCCCGTGCCACCGAACACATACCTGAGATGATAGCGATGATCGAAAGGCTCATCGCCAGAGGGTTCGCCTACGTGGTCAACGGAAACGTCTATTTTGACGTGGACGCCTTTCCGCACTACGGCGAGTTGAGCGGGAACACCATCGAGTCTCTCCGCGCCGGTGCACGGGTTGACATCAACCCCGAGAAGCGCCATCCCTACGACTTCGCGCTGTGGAAACGCGACCCGCGCCACGTCATGCAGTGGGACAGCCCGTGGGGTCGCGGCTTCCCCGGTTGGCACATAGAGTGCTCGGCCATGGCCGCGAAGTATCTGGGGGAACAGTTCGACATCCACACGGGCGGTGAGGACAACATCTTCCCGCATCATGAATGCGAGATTGCCCAGTTGGAAGGGGCGACGGGCAAGCGGCCCGCGGTGAAGTTCTGGCTGCACACCCGGTTCCTGCTCGTGAATGGACAGAAGATGTCGAAGTCGCTCGGCAACTTCTACACGCTCCGGGATCTCATGGATAGGGGTTACGACCCCCTCGCAGTTCGATACGTACTCATGAGCACCCAGTATCGCCAGCCGCTCAATTTCACACTCGAGGGCGTTGACGCCGCGAAGGAGGCGATCCAGCGTTTGAGGGACTTCCGGAGGCGGCTCCGCGAGGCTTCTGCGCCCCGCGACAACCCGGAGTTGACCGGTGTCCTCGAGACGGCACGAGCCGGCTTCGATGGAGGGCTGGCCGATGACCTCAATACATCCGCAGCGCTCGCGGCGCTATTCGACATGGTCCGTGCAGTGAACAAACTCGATTTGAGCGCCGCAGATGCTGCGAGGGTCCTGCAGTTTCTCGATCGCGCAGACCGTGTCCTGGGGGTGATGGGCAGGGACGAAGGTGTTCCGCTCGATGCCGAGATTCAGGCGCTCATCGAACAGCGCGACGCAGCGCGCCGCCGGCGCGACTTCGCCACTGCCGACCGCATCCGCAGGGACCTCGCGTCGCGCGGCATAATACTCGAGGACACGCCCTCTGGCACCCGCTGGAAGCGGAGGTGACCCGCGTGGGCGCACCACGCGAACGGGTCACCCCGCAAACAAGCCACCGGATCTGTCGTCGGTCCGGTCCACACCATCTGCCCAGCTCGAGAGCAATGCGAGGCTGGACCTGCCATTCGCGCGAGAACAGCGAGCGGTCTCGGCGCGTCGTCAGGCCCTCCAGGACAGTGCGCGCAGGAGATCGGCCGCTGGCCGCTCCTCGAGCGTTTCGAGGATGTCGTTCAACTCAGCGCAGCGCCTTCTGCCGAGCGAACGCGTGACCAGGGCCGCGAACTTCGCGTCCATCTCGTCCTTCGTGAGAGGGTTCGTCGGATCGCCGCGGGCGGGCAGCGTAGGCCCGGACAATTTGCGGCCGTCCTTGAGAACGATGGTCACGCGTGCGAGGCACTCATCCGGGAAGCGCGACTGGATGTCCTGCGCGACGTGTGTCTTCACACGCCGCCCCAGTTCGAGGATATCCGGGTCGTTCAGGCGGTCGGGATGAACCTGATCTATTCCGAGTTCGCCGTCAACGAGCATTGCGGCGACCGCCCAAGGCGTGGAGTATTGGGCAGCGTCGGAGTGTTCGGGAGGAAAGTTGACGAGATCGGCGCCCACGTCGAAGGTCTCGACCTCGATGCTCTCGATGTCAGTATGGCGGAAGCCGTAGCGCCGTTGGAGGTAGAGAGCGCCCTCGACGACCGGTTGGGTCCAGCGGCATGTGGGGTACGGTTTGAAGTATTGCTTGAGTATGAGCCATTCATTCCCGAGCGAGCGAGCCAGTTCGCGGCCGCATGCCTCTGCTGAGAAGAGCGATGGCAAGCCGGGTATGGCGGCTGCGTCCATCGCAAGCGCCGTTGCGGCGGCCCACGCGCCCGCGCCGGCACCGTCCTTGACGGCTCCGGGCTGAGCTACGCAGCGGAGCATGGGGCTCACAGGCGCATAGTACTCGGCGGTTCCCATCACGTGGTCCACGCGATCCGGTGCGACGCCCTGGAGTCGCGCGCCGGCTGCCGCGGCTCCCAGCGCTGCCCAACTGCCCGAGGCGTGGTAGTTGTCCGGGCGCATCTTGTGGATCGCGAGACCAGCGCGGCAGGCGATCTCGTATCCGATCGTGATAGCCGTGAGCAACTCCGCGCCGGAAACGTCCCTTCCGGCGCAGGTGCCGACGGCCACCGGTACGACCGTCGCACCAGCGTGTCCCTTGTTCGGGCGGAAACCGTCGTGACAGTCGAGAGAATCCACCGTGATGGCATTGGCGAAGGCGGCGCCAACCGTGGAACTCCGCCACCCACTGAACCATAGCGGCGCCGGCCCTCGCCCGTAATGCTCGCGCACGAGTGATGCCACAGATCGTGCCATGGGCAATGCCTGTGCGCCGGCAGCCGTGCCGATGATGTCCTTCAGACATCGCTTCGTCTGGTCGCGTACGGCTTGAGGAAGTCCGTCCCATTGGATCCGCATGAACTCGGGCACGCCCGGTTCTGAGCGGGTCGTTCGTTCTCCGGTCATGGTTTGTACCCTGGAATGTTCTGGTCGGGTCTGGCGTCCGTGGATCGGGCATCCGGGGTTCGACGCGAGGCTGAAGGGATCCCGATGTCCTCGATTCCCTCCAGCCACCCTGTAGGGCGCACCGGACACCTTTTACATCCGGCGACGCCGCGTGTCAACGCGGATGCTACTGGCCGCCATTCGTCGCCCGCAGCGGGTTCGGGTTGGAGTCCACCGGGTTGACCGGATGCCCTGCCGTGGTATCATGCGGATTGCCCAGACGGCCTGAATAACGTGAGGCTGTGCGCGGATCACCCGATGTCGAGCGGAGGAGGACGAACCATGGGCACTCGGATCCGACGGGCAAGCTGGCTCGCGGCGATATTCCTGGCATTTGGGGCGTTCGACATCGTTGCTCAACAGCAGGGCGAGGCCCCTCCGCCATCCGTCCGGGTGGAGTTCAAGGGGCCTGTGGTGAGCGATCTCTATGACCACGTATCGCCCCGGGAGATAGCAGAGAACCCGATCCGACTGATCGGGGAGGACTGGATGCTGATCACCGCGGGAACTCCCGAGAAGTTCAACAGCATGACCGCCAGTTGGGGCGGCCTCGGAGTCTGGAAGAAGCCCGTAGCGTTCATCCTCGTTCATCCCACACGCTACACGTTCCAGTTTCTCGAGAAGGAGGAGTACTTCACGCTCTCGTTTTACGACCCGGCGAAGTATCGCGAAGTGTTGCGCACGATATTCGGGGGGAAATCCGGACGCGATACTGACAAGGTGAAGGAGAGCGGCTTCACCCCGATATTCACAAACCCCGGGATGGCATATGCGGAGGCCCGCATGATCATAGTCTGCAGGAAGAAGTTCACCGCCGATACCGCGCCCGACGGTAAGTCCCACCGGCTCTACTTCGGCGAGATAGAATCGGTGTGGGTCAAGAAGGAGTAGACCGCTCCGCGAGCCCGGGAGCAGGAGTGGCTTTTCCGACAGGGGTCCGCAATTGCCGGAGGCCGATGATCGCGCGGGTCTCGTCGGGAGTTGCGGGCTCGCGCCCGACGGCGCGCCCGATGCGTGCGAGTCTCTCCACCAGACGAGGGTTGGTGGCCGGATCGGTGCGAGCGTCGTCGAACCAGATGTTGTCCTCCAGGCCGACGCGCACGTGACCGCCCATGGCTATCGCCATCGTGTTGACGCGGAACTGGAACCTGCCGATGCCCGCCGCGGCCCAGACCGTTCCCTCCGGAAGAGCGCGGACCGCCGCGGCGAGATTGAATGGCGCGGCGCTGAGGGCACCCCTCGACCCGAGAAGGATGTTGCAGTAATACGGAGGTACGAGGACGCCCTTGCGGATGAGAAAATGCGAGTATTCCACCATACCTATCTCGAAGCACTCCCATTCGGGCACTATGCCGCGCTCGTACATCTTTCGGGCCAGCGCCTCTATCATGGAAGGCTCGTTCACGGATGCGCAGTTGGGGAAATTGAACGAGCCAAGAGTGAGCGACGCCATCTCGGGTGCGGGATCAGTGAGGTCCAGAACGGCTGAGCGTTCGTCGAAGCGCCGGAAAATGCGCCCGCTCGTGGAGACGCAGAGCACGATATCGGGGCAGGCGTCCCGCGCGGCCTGCAATATGCGCCGGTAGATGTCCTTTCGCCATGTGGCCTGACCGGTCTCGTCGCGGGCGTGCAGGTGCACGATGCTCGCGCCGGCGTCGCGGCATCGGCGGACGTCCGCTGCGATCTCCTCGGGCGCTATGGGCACATGCGCGTTATCGGCTTTCCCCGGGACGATCCCTGTCAGTGCCGCGTTGATAATGAGTTTGTCCACGGTCTCTATTTCCCTTCGATGTTTCTCTTGACGATCCGTGCTGGAACTCCACATACCTGGACCCGGTCGGGCACGTCCCTCGTGACGACCGACCCTGCGCCGATGACACAGGACTCGCCTATGCGCAGGCGCTCGAGGATTGCTGCATGCATCCCGACATAGGTCCGGGCGCCGATCTCGACGAGGCCGGCGATGTTGGCGCCCGGTTGGACAGTAACGTAATCGCTCAGGCGCGTGTGGTGGCCGATGAGGACGCCACGGTTCATGAAGACATGTTCGCCGATGACCGCGTGAGCGGAGACAACCGAGCATGGTCCGACGAAGCAACCCGCTCCGAGCACTGCCCGTCGGGATACACGCGCGGTGGGGTGCACCAGGGTCGCAAACCTGATGCCCATCGCGGCAACCTGTTCCACGTATCGCCAGCGGTGCGTGGTGGAGATCCCACATATCGCCTTGTGCGTGTCTGCGAGCGGACCGATGTCGTCAACCCAGACCACAGGCAGTCCCTCGATCGTGCGCTCGCACCGGCTGCGGTCGAGGTTCTCGACGAACGCCGTCGCCTGGTATCCCGGTATCTCGGAGATGAGGTCGAAGATCTCCTCCGCAAGCCAGTGCGTTCCGAGGATCAGGACCTGCTGCATGGCCTCTTCTCATCCCGCTCTTTGCGAGTTCGTTTCCAGCGCGCCGCGAGGTACAGCCAGTGCGTTCTCGGATCCCACGGCCAGAGGGCGACGGAGCGGCTCAGTGCCTCGCAGGCGGCGGAGAGATCATCGCCTCGCCGCAAATTCATCCGCCCAAGTCGTCTCAGCATCCGCGCGAGACGGTAACGGATCTCTCGCACGAGGTCAGGCCTCTCCGCCTCTGCCCAGCGCAGGGCCTTTTCGAGCGCCCGGACCTTTCCGGGGATGACCTCGTGGCCGACGCGGTGCAACTGCTCGGGGTGAGTGCGGTAGAGCACCAGCCTGTCGGGCATGGCCGCGAAGGGATGACTGCGCGCAAGCCGCATCCAGAAATCCCAGTCCGATGCGCCGGAAATAGTTTCGTCGAAAAGTCCCACCTCTTCGATGGCACACCTTCTAACGCAGACGACCGAGGGGGTCTTGATGAACCTGCGTCGGATGAGGGCGCGGGACACGTCCGGAGCATCGCACACGACCTTCGGCTGCCGACGCACCGGTCGCAGTTCTGCGTCAACCGCAGTGCAGTGGCAGTATGCGAGCGCGACGTGAGGGCGTGCCTCCAGGAGAGCCACCTGTCGTTCGATTTTCTCCGGAAGCCATATATCGTCCTGATCGAGGAAAGCCACGTATTCACCCTTCGCGGCCCTTACACCGGAGTTCCGCGTTACAGCGGCCCTGCCACTCCTGTGCGGGTGCACGATGAGTCTCGCGCGCCCGGGCAGACGGTATAGCGCGACCGTGTCCTCGCCGGATCCGTCGTCAACGACGATAGTTTCGTAGTTGCGCCATGTCTGCTGTTCGATGCTTTCCAGGGCCTGATTGAGGTAGTGGGGCTGGCGGTAGGCCGTGACGATGACGCTCACGAGTGGGGTAGCCATGTCGGCGCCGAACGCCCCGCTTTCATCGGTCTCATCTGGTGGCCTTTTGGTGCTTGTCGCATTCTAATCGGTCCCTCGGGTCCAAGGCAACCGGGCGGCCAGACTGGCGCCAGGCGTGGCGGCCACAGACAGGTGGAGTTACAATTCTTAGGGGTGGGAAACAGGAGTTCCGGTCATGGCTGTCGAGCGTTGCCCGGGGCAGGACATGCGTTTCTGGCGTCCGGACGATATCTACGAGGTGCCTTGTCCGAAGTGTGGCGCCAGCGTGGAGTTCTGGAAGAATGATCCGCAGCGGACGTGTCCGGGATGCGGGAATTCGATGCCGAACCCGAAAATACAACTGGGTTGCGCGAAGTGGTGCCCGCACGCGGCAGAGTGCATCGGTGCCATGGCTTCCGGCGAGGATGCCTCCCTTCGGGATCGCCTCATCCAGGCGATGAAACGCGTATTCGGCGACGACGAAGGTAGGGTGCGACATGCGCTCCAGGTTCTGGATCATGCCGAGCGGATTCTCGCGGAGGAGGAATCTGACCCCCTCGTGGTCAGGGCCGCCGCGATATTGCACGACATAGGAATCCGTGCGGCAGAGGAGAAGCACGGCTCCTCTGCCGGCCGATATCAGCAGATCGAAGGGCCACCGATCGCGCGAAGGATACTTATCGAACTGGGCGCCCCTGAGGACGCCATCGAGCGAGTTTGCGACATTGTCGCGCACCATCACGAAGTGGATCGGCTCCGATCATCCGAGGGATTGATTGTCTGGGACGCCGACCACATCGCCAATCTCCCCGCCGCATTGGCCGGAAAGTCGGAGGAGAAGCAAAGGGCCTATGTCGAAGCGATCTTCAGGACTCGGACGGGCAAAGCACTGGCGTTGATGCGCCTGCGGTGGGCCGCTGCGGCTCATGCCGCCGGTCGTCCCTCGTGAGGGAAGGGACTTCACTCGAGTATCGAGCGGAGGACGGCAAGGGCGAGGAGTGCATATTCGAGGCGGGTATCTCCGTGGTCGTCGAGGGCACGCGCGCATTCGCGGAGTATGACAGCGTGGTCGGGCGGTACCAGGGCTGCGATATCGGTCTCGGAGAGCATTGACCTCAAGAGAACGATATCGGCCGCAATGCCCGTTCCCACGGAGCCCGACCTATCGGTACGGGGCTCAGAGGCGAAGTGGGCGTCGGATTTCCTTTTCGACAGGAGATGCTCCTCGAGCGTCATGACCGCCCGCGAGATAGCGGCGGAGCCGTTGCTCCTCAGGTCGCGCCACAGACGCATGAACTCCGGTTCCGCGTCCACGCAACGTGCCAGGGTGAGAGCCATCTCGCCTCTTGCGCTCTCGCTTCGGAGTTCTCCGAGGAGCCGGAATATATCGGGTATGGCCTCTGTGCAGTGCAATCTCCCGAGCGCCGCGGCGTAAGCGACCCTCTCGCCTACGTCGGTGGCGGTGCGGAGGCGGCCGAGGATAGTCGGAATGGATTCCGTGTCGCCGAGTGATGCAAGCGCTCGCGCGCACCGCGCGCGAAGGAGGGGGAAGCCCGATTCGAGTCCCGCCCGGAGGGCCGGAATCGCGTTTCTGTCACCCATCCGTCCCAGCGCCCACGCGGCGGCCACGCTCAGGTCGGGCTCGTCGCCGTGCAATATCTCTATCAGGGCGGTCGTCAGCCGCGGGTCGGGCCTCGTCCTCGCGATGGAAACTATCGCCTCGAACCGGACGCTGAAGCCCGGGTCCGAGAGCGCCTCGATGAGTTCCTCGACGGTCAAGGGGCTGCGTGCATGGCCGAGTCGCTCGGTGAGACGGATGCGCCGGGGCTCGTCGAGCGCCAGACTGTAGCGCACCATTGACTCGATCGCCAGGAGTGGGTTGCCCTTTAGGAACATGCCGGCGAACTCCAGTGCGCCAAGGTCGCCCTCGTCGCGCACGCGGCGAAGGAGTAGCATTCCCGAGAGCATCAGGGGAACGCTCCCCAGGAGGAGAGGGGCATAAGGGCCGAACCGGATGTTTCCCATCTCGAGGTCGAGGTTGCGGCTTGCGTCGAGCAGGGCGCCCGCCAACAGGGGTCCGGCTCCGCTCACGAGGCTCATCCACCCGTAGTAGAGGGCCAGGTACTCCGTCTTCCGCCGTTCGGGCACGACGCTGACGAACAGCTGTCTCCCCGAGCCGACCCCCCATCCGTACGTCAACGCCGTGGCGAGGAAAACGAGGGCAATGGCCGTTGGCACGCTCAGCGGGCTCTTTCTCGGCATCGCCCACCAGGCGAGGGGCAGTATGGTGTAGAACGCAAGTCCCGTGAGCATCACCGGCCTGCTCCCGTAGCGATCGGCTGCCCAGCCCCAGAAATAACTGCTCATGAGGACCGCCACGTATCCGGAGATCTGAATTCCGACGATGACCCCACCGGACAGGCCCACCTCTTCCTTCATGAACAGTGGAAGGAACGAGAAAGCCAGAGACGATCCGATCGTAACCAGGCCGAACCCCACCAGGTATCTGACGAAGTTCGAGTCCTTCAGCGTTTCCCTCATCTTGGAGGCAAAAGCCACCCCCTGCGGGTACGGCTCTGGCGCCCCGCCAGGGATGAGAGCCGCAAAGTAGCATGAGAGAAGCCCGGTGGCGACGCCCGCTCCCATAACTATGACGTAGCGCCAGAGGCCTTCCATCCTGTAGATGACGTACGCGGCGGGCGGGACCACGATGCAAGTGAGCAGTGTGCCGTATATGTTCGTCAGCGCCCCGACCTTGCCCCGCATCGAATCGGGCACGCTCTCCTGAGTCCACGGGTAGGATGCCGTATCCCCGATCGCGCGGCAGATCGCGAATCCCGCCACCACCAGGCATATGAACATGGTCGTCTTCTCGGTTCCGAGGACCCGGAGCAGATAGGGTGTCGGCAGGATGAGCGCGATAATCAACTTCCGCAAAGTCCAGAACGTGACGTATGCGCGCTTATAGCCAAATCTTGCGATCCACGGAGCGACTACGAGCGCGAGAAGCCCCGAGAAGGGAATGAGCGACTGCACGAAGCCTATCCGGCTCTTGGCAAGACCCATCTCGTCGAGAAACAACGGAAAGACCGAGCCGAAGACCGTGAGAACGCAGAAGACCGTGTTCGTGGCGCCATGCGCTATGCGCCAACGCAGTCCCCGGATCTTCTCCGCGTCGCTGATGCGGGAGGTCGTCGAACCCGTGGATACGCCAGCCGTTCGCATCCCGACTACCCCTCTGATAGGGCACCCATGAGGCAGTCAGCCACTCGGCGCGGATGCATCGTCACCGTGTGCATTCCGAACTGCGGCACGTTGGGGACATTCTCGATCCCTCGTTCCCTCCGATTCCGGGGAACGGTCACCCGTAGAGCGCCCGAAACCCGTGGGGAATGTGGCTCCCTTGCTCGCAAAATCGAGCACCGCGAGCCTGCAAGGGACGGCATCGAGAAAGGCCTTCATCTCATCCGCCCCTGACGATCAGGCCTTGCCTCGCGAGGGCGCCCCGGGTGGCGTTGCGGAAGGTGCCATCTCCGGCACAAGCCGTGCGAGATTCTTCCATTGGATCATCTCCCTCTCCCGCCTCGAGAGGGGGCATTTCTCCAGCGCGAGGCGGGCTGGCCAGCCATACCGCAGGAGCATAGTACTGCCGAACACGAACCTCTCGGCGCCATGCCTCTTGACCTCCTCTTCGAGACGTAGTCCGTTCTTTCCCACGAACAGGTTCATGTCGTAGAAACAGGCAGGGCGTTCGAATCGCAGCCTGCTCAGGGTGCGGGGAAAATTGAGCAACAGAAAGCGTTCGTGCGGGAACTTTCTCACGAACGCATGAACCTCGTCGATGTTGGCCTCTCGGCCCGGATCGAGGCGGTGCCGACCCCGCGGGTCCACGATGCGCCAGATCAGGGCCACGAGCATATTCAAAGATTGCGCCGCGGCCGCCATCTCCGCCGCGCAGGGATCGCTGAGACGATACCCGTGATAGTCGGGCACCATGCGCAGAACGGGCATGCCGAACTCCTCGCGGCATTGCTTCAGGTCCTGTTGCCAGCCGTAGTAAGTGGGGTTCAGGATCGCGCAGGGGACGAGACGGTCGCGATATCTCCGTATCTCGCGCGCGAGTTCGTGGTTCGCCTCGTGGGCGTCGGTGTAAAAGAGGCCGTGCAGGCTGGCGACGAGGGCCTTCTCGATGCCGTGCTTGTCCATCTGACGGAGAAGGTCGCCCGCCGAGCGTCGTGGAAGGGACCGGAAGGGCCAGTGGCCAATCCATGTGTCCGCATCGTAGATCATATTCGCCTCCGATCCAGGATGGCGAGGAAGTTCTCGCTGAATATGGCCCTGCGTTGCGCCTCGGTGATGTCAGCGTCGAGTATCTTCCCCAGGCCGCGTTCCATGCTTCCATCGCAGCCGAATAGGAGCCGCGAAACGCCGAGTTCGCGCACGCACCGCTCGATCATACCGGCATCTATCACGGAGCCGCTCGTGTCGAGGAAGACCGACGGTGCCTCGCGGAGCCCCTTCAACTGGCGTTCCCAATCTCCTCCGCCGCCGATGTGGCCGCAGATGATCATCGCCTCGGGATAGCGCTGTCCTACCTCGGCGAAGTGCTCTCCAGTGGATATCCTTGGTTGCCGTTCGCGCAATTCCGGTGCCGCTGGATAACCCGCGTGCATCAGGATATGCACTCCGAGTTCGATGCTCCGCTCGATGATCGGGAACTGAACAGGCTCGTTTATCTGGTACTGGTGGTACAGTTTGATCCCCACCATGCCACCGTCCACCACGCAACGCGTGATCTCATCCTGCGCCTCGCGAAAGTAGCCGGGGTTCACGAAACACTGGCCGAGTATCCGGTCAGGGTACTTCCGCATGGAACCAAGGATAAGGTCGTTGTGTTGGCGCACCCGGTCTGGCGTTGCCCGACCGCTCGATATCGGCGCCGAACAGCATATCTTTTCGATGCCGTACCGGTCGAGGCTCCTCACGATGTCGTCCGCAGACAGGGCGTAGGAACCATCAACCGAACAGTGGCCGTGACAGTCAATGATCATCTCGTTCTCCACGTACCGCACCTGCGGGGTTCTTTGTTTCGCTCATATGATACCTTCGCTCGTTCTTCAGCGCTACCGTTGCGCATCGAACTGGTTGAGATGGTATGAGGATTTTGCGATAATGTCTCATGAAAACATACCCTTCTCCGGGTTGGTGCGTCGCGAGCGGAGTTGCGAATGACTTCCTTCGCACCTGATCGGCATGAGAAAAAGCAGTCAGAGGCCGGCGTCGCGAAATCCCACAGCGACGAGCCGCAGTGCGATGCAGCGAAAGCACCCGCGACACCGGAGGAATTGCCGTTTGGCTACGGGATAATTCCGATCGAGTCTCCACCGGAGGAGAAACCACAGCCCCATGAGGGGCAGGCTCGCGAGCCGGAGACGGTTCGACCCCCTGACGGCGAGAGTTCCCGTACCGAGGTCCGCAAGACCAGTAAGGCACCCGAGCCGCAAGGAGAGGAGTTGCCTTTCGGGTTCGGGATACTGGAGGCGCCGGAGGACCAGACCGGGGCAGGCCGATCCCCCGTCGTGGCCGACAGAATTGCCGCCCTATCCGGGAAATCCGTCACGGAAGAGCCGAAAGACCGCACTGTGCCTGCGGCGGGGACTTCTCCAGAGGAGCCAGTTGCATCGGGCCTGCCCGGGGCGCGCGGTGATAGTGTATCGCCCGCCCCTGAACCCCCCGCCACGCTCGCCCCGGAAGTGTTGTCAGAGGAGGAGATATTCCAGTTCAGTCTGGCGGAGCCGCCGGAGGAGCCAGAGGAGGACGAGTTCGAGAGGCTTGTGCCTCCCGGCCCCCTCGAGGAGGTCCGGTTCGACGAAGAGTTGCGCGCCAGATCCAGGCGCCGCCGGCCGCGGCGTCGGCGCAGGCGGATGGTCGAGGCCGAGAAGGAGGTGGCCGTACAACCTCAGGTCGTCGCACCGGTTGAGCCAACTCGGCGCCGTCCCACTGGCAGGTTCATCGTTCTGGCCGTCGGTGCGGTGGCCGTGCTGGTATTCCTCGTCTGGCTGGCCTTGACGCTAGCGCGGTGAATCGCAATACGGGAGGTCGCAGCCATGCCGCGTGTCATTAGACTGTCGAGCAGCGGCAGGCCGCGTCGCGGGGGCGTCTGCCGCCGCGGATTCACGCTCATCGAGATGCTCGTCGTCATCGCCATCATTGGCCTGTTGGCCGGTATGCTCCTGCCCGTGCTCAATATGGCGCGTCGCCGCGCGCGCATGACGAAGTGCATCGGACAGTTGCGCGAGTTCATGCACGCCGTCGTGATGTATCGCAACGCGTACGATGATTATTACCCGCCCTGGCTCAGCACCCTCTACCCCGAATACATTGGCAGCGCCAAGGTGTTCATCTGTCCGGCCGACAGGTCGTCCGGAAAGGAAGGCGGTAAACCGGATTGGTTCGCCGAGGTCGGCGATTCAGGACGCTTCACCGAGACCGACGACAACGGCAACAGTACGTCCACGGACATCAAGGACGGCGCACCGGTGGTCAATTACCGCAATCCCGCGATAACCGCCTGCTCGTATCTTTACGAGTTCACGTGGACGAAGTGCTCCTGGTGGGATCAGACGAAGACATGGGCCGACTTCGACAAGAATGGTTACGTCTCCTGGCTCGAAGCGAAGCAGACCGAGATGCAGGGCATCGTGGGGGTGGACGCGAACGGGAAATTCATAATTGACGAGTCAGAGGCCTACGACGGGCACGTCCCGATGATACGCTGCTTCTGGCACGCCCGGCGAGACGATCGCTTGTGGGACGAAGTCGTCCTGAACGTCGCCTGCGGCAACATGAACATCTACGAGTGCGAGGTTGAAGGGGGCAGTTGGAAGCGCGCTGCTCGCTGATCGCCGTACCAATATCACGGCGGCAACGCCACGGGTGCGTCACGATCTGAGCGCCGCCACGAGCCGCAGGGGGTGCTGGAGGAGGCCCAGCGCGGTGAGGATGTCGGTGCAGACAATGTCCGCCGTCTGGAGCGTCTCCACGCACGCGCCCTCGCCAAGGATGACGGCGATCCCCAGCGCCGCGGCCTCGATCATCAGGCGGTCATTGCGGCCGTTGCCGATCGCCGCCACATGCTGTGCGCCGAGTCGGTTCACATAGTCATGTTTTGCTCTGTCCTGCCCGGTGGGGCCTATCACCTCGACCTTGCATGGGAGTTGTCTCAGTGAGTCCCGGACCGTTCCGAACGTGTCCGCGGAGACGACGTGCACAGCGAGGGTCCCCGACAGGGAACGGATCGCCTCTGGCACGCCTCCTATGAGCGCCCCGTCTTGCGCTAGGGTGCCGTTGAAGTCCATCACCAGATGCTCCAGATGGAGATCGCCCCAGCCCGGAATGCTAACCTTCAACATCGCGTCTGCTCCTCGACGTTGTACCGCCCGGAAGTGGAGCCGTCATGGCTCCACGAGAAGGTCTATCCAGTCGCCGGTGCGTTCGACCTCGACGGCGAGGGTCTTGAACGTCCAGACCTTGCCGGAGCGTTCGGCGACCACGTGAAGCATAGCCCTGCCGCGTGGCCCGGAAATGGGTATATCGAATGTCGCCCGGCTGCGCTTTCCGCGTGTCCGGATACTGCCTCTCGCGAGAAAACCGGCCCTTATCGGAGTTCCCAGAATCTCGCGCACCGTTGGGCTCCCTCGCACACGGGCGAGGGCACCGCGATAGGGTTCCGACGACCTGATCGTGCCCGTGAGAATGCGGAAGATCCCGCCGCAGCAGCCCACGAGAAGAATGGCGAAGACGGCGAGGCAGACCAGGGGCAGAATCCACCGTCGCCGTCGCTTGTGGCTCTCTTTAGTCTCGACGTTTTCCATGGGCACTTTCCGCCGCGTCTGACCATTCCCGATTGCCGCATGATAGGCGTTCGCAGCGAACGACGCAACACTGTCCCACGACGCAGTGGAGGTGAAATGACTACGCCAACTCGGTATAGTGCTCCGGTGCCAGTCGCGACTGGCGGTGGTGGGGATGTCAGGTTCTCAGACCGGAGGCACTGCGATGGAAGCGAAGTTTTTCCCTGAATGGGAAAAGATGACCGTACGAGAGGTCCGCGCGTATCTCGAACGACGTCGTAGCGTTATCGTGCCGCTGGGGGTGACCGAACAGCATGGCTATCACCTGCCGCTATGCACCGACATGCTGTGCGCGCGCGAGACCGCCATCCGCGTCGGCAGAAAAGTCGGCATGATCGTTGCTCCGCCAATAAACACCTCTTATTCTGGCGGCACGCTCCCGGGGACCATCAACGTACAGCCGAACGTCGTCGGTCTTGTCGTCGGAGAGGTGTGCAGGTCGCTCGCCGTCCAGGGGTTCAGGAACATATTCCTGGTGCTCGGCCACGGCGGCAGCGAGAATTTGCGCGCAATGAACAACACGCTTCTTGGCCTCCTTCGCGACGACCCGACCTTCTCCGAGGTCATGTTGGTTCTTGCGCAGCCGTGGCGGTTCCATCGGGCGTGGAGGCAGGGATTCAGCGAGGGCGACTGGCACGCCGGTTGGGTGGAGACGAGCCTCGTTATGGCCCTGGCGCCAGAACTGGTCCAGATGGAACACCTTGCGCTCGACGAGCCGCAATTGCTCCGTGCCATGCGCGAGCATCCGGACAACTATCAGTACGCCATGAAGCCCGTCGAGAGTGAACACGTTCTCCCGCGTATGGCGCAGCGACCCGAGATCGAGGTCGGCGTCATGGGTGACCCCAGCAAGGCCTCTGCGGAACTCGGCCGGAAGATCGTGGAGGAGACCGTGGCGGAGATGTCGCGAGTCTTCGTGGAACTCGAAAGGAACAGGACCCACGAGTACCGGAAGGTGCCGTGGACGCCGGAGCCGGTTATCCTCTGACAATCCGACCGAAACGGCTATTCGGCTCGGAACAGTCGGCACCTCAGCGCCGGTGATTACCTGTCTCCCAGGCAGGTCCCGACAAGGCGAGCGCTCTCGATGAGCGGGTCGTCTGGCGGCACGGTCTTGCGCACCCCCGCGACTTCCTCGAGCGGGACGGGCTCGCATCTTCCGCCGCGGTACGCGACCATCACGTTGTATGTGCCCTCCGCGAGAAGTTGGACCGCGCGCGTGCCCAGTAGCGTGCAGAGGAGCCTATCGAACGGCGTCGGTACGCCACCACGCTGGACGTGTCCGAGCGACGTGACCCGGGCTTCGGTGCCCGTGAGTTCCTGCAACTGACGCGCCAGGCGGCTCGCCATGGGCTCCTGCACCAGGTGATACGTGACGACCTCGTCCCTCGACCGGCGGACGACAAGGGGCAACCGGTCTCGCTCCTCGTCCTCCACCGTGTTTGCCGCGGAGTCTTCGTCGCGCTGCGCCTTCCCGCGGCGCTTCTTCTTTCGCTTCGCTTCTTCGGCTTCGGCTTTAACCTCGGCCTTGCTTCGCGCCCCCTCGGCCACCGCGATTATGGAGAAACGTTTGCCGCTTCTTCGGCGCTCGAGAAGGTACTCGGCGATCACGTTGAGGTCGTAGGGCAGTTCGGGTATCAGAATAACGTCGGCACCCCCGGCTATCCCGGAAGCCAGTGCAAGCCACCCGGTGCTGTGACCCATGACTTCGCACACGATAATTCGATGGTGGCTCGTGGCAGTGGTATGGAGCCTGTCTATCGCCTCCGTTGCGATCGTGCGCGCGGTGTCGAAGCCGAACGAGATGTCCGTTCCGAACACGTCGTTGTCGATCGTCTTCGGAAGCGTGAGCACGTTCAGTCCGCCGTCGCGATGCAGCCGGTACGCGTTCTTCTGCGTGCCACCCCCTCCGAGGCAAACCAGACAGTCTATGTTCAACCTCTGCGCGTTTTCCACTGCCACGGCGGTCATGTCAACGTATTTTCCGCCGAGATACATCTTGTGCGGCTTGTCGCGGCTCGTGCCGAGGATCGTGCCACCCAGCGTGAGGATGCCGCTCGCCTTGAGATCGTCCAGCGGCACCGTGCGGTTCTCCACGAGCCCCCGGAACCCGTCGAGGATGCCGACGACCTTCATGTCGTAATGGTGTAAGGCCGCCTTCACGATCGCCCGGATCGCCGCGTTCAGGCCGGGACAGTCTCCGCCCGACGTCAGGATTCCGATGCAGCGCGTCTTGCACTTGCCCACGTTGGTATCTCCGGTAAAAACTGCGAGCCGTGCATTACGCCGCCAAGTATACCGAACGTGTGCCGCCCGCGAAAGCGCTCCTCATGCCCCGCGCATACTCGCGGCGATGCGACTGTCGTACGGTGCGCGGCGGTTCGGACATGATTCCCGGGAACATACCTGGCAGGTCTCGAATCTGACCTCGCGGGGAAACAGGATGCCGGATACGCTCTTGTTGGGGATCATGAGGAGACTCTCTGTGAGGCGCACGCCAACGAGTCCCTCCACATCGCCGAGGAGGGCGAAGAGGTCCCTCTGTTGTTCGATAGGCCACATGTCCGCGGGCCCTGCTCCGGGCGCCATCGAGGATAATTCTCCGGTCGCGTATCGGCTCGACACGTGTTCTCGCAAGTACCTTCTGGCCGCATCGAGGGCGAGATCCTTCAGTGCATCCAGCCAGTAGGGAGCGAGGAAGTTGGTCGTCGGCAGTGGCACCTGGTCAATCTCGCGCCCGCACGTCGCGACGTACGGGAAGATCCGCGCGATCCCTTCGAGGTTCGCGCTGAGCGCACGGCTTCGGAACCGCACGTCTCCCACGCGCACCGTCTCGTTGTCGCGTCCGTCAATGAAACAGACGTCATAAACGGCCTTCGGTCTGATCGCGGGCAGGACGGCCTCGATGAGCGCATCGAGGTCGTCTCCATCCTCCGAACCCGGCTTCACGTGCACGCGGTCGAAGAAGAAGCGACGGTCGAACTTGAACGGTATGTTTGTCAGGACAATTGCCATAGTGGCGTTCCACAGGTGATCGCAGCGCCGGTTGCGTCGGAGCGCGCACCTCGCGCCGCGTCGGCTCTGTCGCCTTCATCGTGTCTTGGTCCGTACTGCGAAAGCGAGCGCCCTTGCACTTGCGGGCTTACCACCGGTCCGCCCCGGAGCCAGTCATGCTGACCGCCATAAGAAGTGCGTCTCCGGGAATGGTAAGGCGGACTCCATCGGTACCTCATTTGGCTTCGCTCTCGTCGGAGACCCCTTCGGCGGGGCGCCAGGGCGCGTCCCTGGGTACGCACGCGAGCATGTACGGCCATCCGCCTATGTCGTTGCGGATGTGAATTCGCTCCGCCACCGTGTAAGCCGCTCGCGCCGCGGCGACGAGGGGTTTGAACTCCTCGGGTTCCGGCCTCAGAATCAGTAGGGCGAACTCGCCTCGCCGGACCTTCTCGATGGCCTCGTTGCCGCGCCAGAGGCCCGCGCGTTCCAGATCTCCCATGATCACGGGGTCCCCCCAGTAGCGCTTTCCGTTCTGCCACACGTGGGACGAGAAACCGCTCACGAGACAATCTCCAGGTGATGCCCTCACCCATTCCGCGATGCGGGCCTGGCCCTCGTAGTGAACGGCCCGAGGGACGAGGGGCCGGTAATGTAGCGCTCCCAACTGCACGAGTGCAAGGCTCAGCCCGACCGTCGCAGGCCAGAGCCGGCTCTGGCCTGCGGCCAGGGATTCGTCGAGCCACATTGCCGCGAGCACCCCCACAATCGGCACCAGCGGCAGAAAGGCGTTCATGGTTGCCCCCCATTTCAGACTCTGTAGAAGGCAGGTCGGGGCCCCGAACGCGAAGGCCAGCGCCCACACGCGCATGTCGCGATGGCTCGCCGGCGAGCGGAGCAGGCGCAGCGTCTGGACGGATGCCGCGACCAGAGCCGGCACCGTCACCACCCCGAACGTGATCGCGTGACCGAGTTGCGCAAGTTCCATGCCGACGGCAACGGGGACGCGTACAGCGTAGAAGGTGAACCACCCATCGCTCCACGCTTCCATGCCCGCGAGGGCGGCACCTGTCGCGAGGAAATACGCAAGGGCCCACCTGATTGCCCGTCGCCTGTCGAGAAGGGCCAGGTGCGCGGCAACCGCGGCTGCGGCGAAGAGCGCCGTCTGCTTCGTGTACGTCGCCAGAAGAAGCGCTACCAGCGCTCCCGCGGGAAAGCGGTTGCGCTTCGCTGACCTGTTGGCGAGATATAGACCCGAACAGATCAGGAGCACGAGAAGCGCATCGTTGCGCACCTGCTCCATCCACTGGAGCGAGATGCCGTAGCAGGAGACGAGGAATCCTCCTCCGAGCAGAGTGGCCGTCCAACGGCGCGTCGCCCCACGTATCGCTGCGCCAGCCACGGCGACAGCGCCCAGCGTGCAGAGCAGGCTGAAGACGCGGCCCGCGATGAGCGAGGGTCCGCCCAGCAACGCCATCACCGCGGAAAGTGCCATCTCGTGAACCGGCGGATACACCATTGACCGGAAGGGGGCCAACGTTGGGTCGCGGTAAGGCTGCTCGCCCCGCGCATATTGCCAAGCGTTGAAGACGATGACTCCCTCGGCCACTGACTTCTGCTCGTACGGGAACTTGACGTATGCGACCGTGCTGTCCAGGAAGACCACCGCATGAAGCACGAGGAGGGCCAGGGCGCACCCGATGAGAACCCGCCGCACTCGCAATCCAGGAAAACGCAGGGCTGTTGCGATGCACCCCGCCGCTGCCGCGCCGAGCGCAATTATCGGCAGCCGCTCGAAGATGTCTTGCAACACGTTCACGGCGTCGTCCTGATCGAGGCGACGCAGCGGCCACGGTCCGTTGTCGGCCTTCGCGCCGCGCGTAGCGCGTTGACGAGGGCGTGCGCCCGGCGCGTCGGCTCTGGCAGGCGGCGGCCGTCACAGCATTGCAGCACCAGTTTCACTGCGTCGGAAAGGCGGATGAGGTGGCCTGCGGAGACGACGACGGGCTTCACGTTGTCCCTCGTGCGGACGAGGGCACCAACGACCCTGCCACGGTATCGCAGGGGCGTCCGCGCGCCGGCGTGCGCTTTCGGTTCCGCCCCTTCGCCCACGAGTATGCTCTTTGCACATCCGACCGTCGGCATTGATAGCCACAAGCCCATGTGGGCAGCGAGGCCCAGACCGCGTGGGTGCGCTCGTCCCTGCCCGTCGAATATAACGACGTCCGGCTTGCGCCGGAGCGACTCGAAGGCCCCGAGGACTGCCGGTCCCTCGCGAAACGAAAGAAGCCCGGGCACGTAAGGGAACGTGGTCTCGCACACCGTGCTGCACTCCTCGACAGTTTCGAGGTCCGTCAGGCGAACGACGACGACCGCGGCGAACGTCAGGTTCGAATCGCGCTCGTACGCCACGTCCGCCCCGGCGACATATCTGGGCCATGGACGGAGAGGCTCGGCGCGGAGGAGGCGGCGAAGTCGTTTCTGTAGCGCTATGGCCTCCTCGCAAGTCACATTCCAGGGATGCAACGGCTCCGCTGGCACGCCTATGCGCCTTTCGTGGCGAGCAGGTGACGCGCGATCTTCGCGGTGTCCGGAGACTCGATGATGCCCCGGTCGGTGATGATCGCGGTGATATAACGCGCCGGGGTGACGTCGAACGCTGGATTGTAAACGCTGATGCCATCCGGGGCGATCCGCTGGCCAAACCACATCGTTATCTCGTCCGGAGAACGCTCCTCGATGGGAATGCCCGAGCCGTCGGGGAGCGATAGGTCGAAGGTGGATGAGGGTGCGGCGACATAGAAGGGGATGCCGTGTGCGTGCGCGAGCACCGCAAGGGAATAAGTCCCCACCTTGTTCGCGGTATCGCCGTTCGCAGCGATACGGTCTGCGCCCACAATTACTCGTTGCACACGCCCTTCCCTCATCACGAGCCCGGCCATGTTGTCGGTGATGAGCGTGACCTGGACACCTGCCTGGGCGAGTTCCCAGGCGGTGAGGCGGGCACCCTGGAGAAGCGGGCGCGTCTCATCAGCGTAGACGTGAAGGTGCTTTCCCCTTTCGTGAGCGAGGAGGATCGGCGCGAGGGCGGTGCCGTATTCCGCGGTCGCGAGGGCGCCGGCGTTGCAATGGGTGAGGATTCCCTCTCCATTGCGCAGTAGAGGTTCTCCGTGTTCCGCGATTGCCCTGCACATTCGCGCATCCTCGTCGTGGATTGCGAGCGCTTCGTCTAACAGGCGGCGCTTGAGTTCGGCCACGGGCAGGTGCGCGTTCTCTTCAGCGGTCCGCACCATGCGGCGTAGCGCCCACGAAAGGTTCACGGCAGTGGGCCTCGCACCCTCGAGGTATTCGGCGACGCGACGGAGGTCACCGATGAGGCCCGGGGCATCAATCGCTTTGGACTCGCGCGCGCCAAGGTACGCCCCCATCGCTGCTGCGATTCCCAGCGCAGGCGCGCCTCGCACCTGCATGTTGCGAATTGCATCCCACACCTCTCGCGGGGTGCGGCATTCGATGAAGCGGACTTCACGCGGCAGACGCGTCTGATCCAACAGCCTCAGATAACCATCGACGTCGCCGGACCATTCGACTGCGCGGATTCGTTGCACCGCTTGCTTCTCCCACGGAGTTCTTGAAGTATCCAGGGGCGCATGGTAACATACGGTCGCCGTGACGTGAAGCCTTACCGCCGGGCGCGAGCGGACCGAGCGAATGGCCCGCAGTACCGGCGGCGAGTCGCGGCACGCACACCGGACCGCGGGGCGTGCCTTCCAGAGAGGAGGCGCACTATGCCTTACGGCGTAAGAGTGTGCACCGGGCTGGAAGAGGGGGAGGTGTATCCCCTGTTCGAGAACCGCGAGATCACGATCGGCCGTAGCCCCACCAATAACATCTTCATCAAGGATAAGAACGTCTCGCGGGTGCACTGTCAGATCGTGGTCACCGAAAAGGGATGCGTCCTTACCGACTTGCAGAGCACCAATGGGACGTTCGTGAACGGCGAACGGATCACCGAACGTCTCCTGAAGGTTGGCGACGAGATTCGCGTCGGCACCACTCTCCTGCGTCTCGAGGAACTGGGGGTGGAAGGGGGCGCGATCACCGATACCGCAATTCTCGAATGAGTCTCGACACAGCGGCGCGAAGGCGCCCAGTGCAGACTTTTCCGGCCTTTCCGGTAATGTCGTGACCACGCAGACGCGTGGGTCCTGGACCTTCAGGAATCCTTCGCCTCGGACCCGAGGACGCGGCGTATAAGCCGCTGGAAACCGGGTGTCTTCCGGAGTTGCTCCAGGTCGGGATCGTTCAGCATGTGTCTCAGATCCGAATAGCCCAGGGAAATCGCCTTTTCTATCTCGGCAAGGGCCTCTTCGACCCTGCCCAGAAGGGAATAACTGCAAGCCAGGTTGTAATGGGCCACGGCGTCGTTCGGTCGCAGCCGGACGAGCCGCAAGTCCATGCTCAGTCCCTTTTCGAACTCTCCGCTTCGCGTGTAAGCGTGACCCAGTTGCATGAGAACATCTTCGTTGCAAGGGTCGCGGGCGAGGATACTCTCGAGAAATTCGCGCTCGAAACGTTGATCGTCCCCACTGGCAGGGTCGGAGACCTTCAGCGGGGCCCTGCGCACTGTCAGATGTGGATCGCGCGAGACTATCTTCCAGTCGCGTGAACCGGATGGCTCGGGATGTCTTTCCATGTCCGAGTGCATGATGGGCTTACCGGGCTGCGATAAAACTCGAGAGCCGGACCTGTCCGATCACGAGCGATGCGCTGGTGCCACTTGCGCAGCCCTGTCCTACATAATGATCGTCGGAAATGCATCTATTTGAAGCGTTCGTCATCCGAAAATCAGGGGCCTGGCGGCGGGTTTTCCCCATTTCTACACGCTGCGCAGCGGGTCTCCACCTGGATGTCGTCATACGCGGCCGACGCACTTATGCTCCTCACGGTCTCCTCGTCGAGTGGTTGGTTGCAGACCGAGCAGAGGAACGGGTTCTCGATCTCTTCCGCCACCTTCTCGACGTCGCCGAGCAATTCCTTCCCCGCGCCGAAGTCGTAGGGAAGCGGCGCGCCGTGCACCCTCGCGACGCGCAGGCCACGGGCGACCATCTTCACGCATTCCTCCAGGGCGACGTCCTTCAGCACGATGGAGCGGTGGGGGTATTCCCGGACGAAACGCTCGAACGCCGATCGGGCCACCGAGAGCCGCAGGGCGGCCTGTTCAATGCCGCGCTTCCAGAGGCTGACGACCACGCTGAACACCTTCAGTCGCCCGTCCGGGCGTGTGCGCGCAACGAGTACGATGACGTAACCGGATTTTCCGGGTTCGCTCATGAGGCAGCGATACAGGGGCAGCGGCTCCTCGGAGGCGGGCGCTGCCTCCTCGGCGACCGGTTCGCGTATCTCCACCCCCTCCTTTCGCAGATCGAAGAGCGCCTTCTTGATCGCCTTCTGCAATGACCTGGGAGCGGTGTCCTGAATCTGCATCAGCCACGGCACGCCGGCCTCGAACCGCTCCGCTCCGATTGCGGCGATAGCGGCCGCCGCGTCGGACTCGTCGCTCTCGGCCAGCGCGGCGATGAACGGCATGGCATGCTCGGGATGCTCCCGGATTGCATCGGTCATGAGTATGGCGCGCTCCGCCTGGTGCAGCGAGCGCGCAGCCTCGATGGCCCCGGCGACATCGCCCTCTGCCAGCAGCCGCCGCACGCTAGAGGGCAGACCGCGGCGATAGGGCTCCGGTTCCGGCACGCTCATGGTGAACACCTCCGGGTCAACGGGCTGGCCCAGTTGTTCCAGGAGGTCGTTCGCCATGACCTTCGCTCGCTCGTCCCGCTCCACGTCGAACACTATCGCATTGAGGTTGTCTATCACCTCATCGCCTCCGCGAGCGAGGAGGAGGCGACTTATCATGGCCTGCTCGGCGGGCGAGCAAGCGCCGAATCGCGCGAAAAGGTAATGGAGGGAAGCGCGGGGATGCTCTCGCAATTCGGCCAATGCCGACTCGAACGCCTTCCGGTCGAAGACCGGCAGTGCCTCCACGAGAGCCGCGATGAGGCGCTCCATGTTTTTCCCCGGCGTCAATCCTGCCCCCGCCTCCCGTTCAGGTCTTGCGGGCGACTTCATCTATGTCGATCCTCTGTGATGTTGATCCTCACTTACGTTTACGCCGCCGCTTCGGCGGGCGCTTGCCTTTCTTCCTGTTCTCTTCCTTTGCTTCGGCCGTCTGGTGATGGTCGAAGTCGAACCGCCGCTGCAGTCGCTCGACCGCCTCCCGCAGGATTCGCAGTAACATGTCCTGGCCTCGTCGCGGAAAGAGCCTTTAAGGTCGGTTGGCCTGCGGCACCCCGGCGGCAGTCGTTCGGCGCGAGGGTGCCCGTATATGGCGATAGCGGTGAGCACTGTGCGCCATTCCAACCCCCCTGCGCATCGGGTTCATCGGAAATAGACATCGAGGCCGAAGACGTCCAGCCTCAGCCGAAACGTGATGGTCTGGGCCAGCGTCAGCATCGCAACGCCAGCTGCGACCCATCCGCGCTTGCCATCCAGGCGGACCACCACCGGCGCTGCCGCGAGGGCTGCGAAGGGCATGAGGAACATCCACAGGCGGGCCACTTCGCCCAGATTCTTTCCGGAGATGTCGGCCACGAGCAGAACCCCCACGAGCGACCATGTTATCAGCGACGCGACGGGCCATCGCGATGATGGGCGTGGGCATCGCAGGTCCGCATACGCCGTCGCCACCAGCGCCACGGCGGTCGGCACGCCGGCGAAGAGCAGGAACTCCACCGGATTGAACCACAGCCACGGCAGATACGAGCGGTGGAACAACGCCGAGAATCGCGCGTGCTGGGTCAGGCACACCTTCCAGACCTCCCAGGTATGATACCGAAAGAGAACGAGCGGGAGCAAGGATACCGCCATGAATGTGCCGGTCGCAGCCAATACGATAATCGCCCACGCGGACGCGCGGAACGCTGTCCGCATCTCGCGCCACTCCGCGAGTATCTTCAGAAGTGTTGCCAGGCCGAGAATGCCTACCGCGAGGAGCAGCGAGAGGCTCCAAAGAAGTCCTGCGAACACCACGATGGCCGCGAGCGCAGCCCACCAGACGGACTTTCCTGTGATCGCCCTGTGCCAGGCGTAATAACCCCAGGTCGCAAAGAGGGGAAATACCTGATCCACATACGGCGTGAACAGGTGCAGGCTCGGGATGAGCGCTGAAAGGGAGACTGCGACGAGTCCGGCCTCGGCAGAATGGGTTTCTCGGCCGAGAAGGTAGAGAGGCACGAGGCTGAGCCAGAAAGCGGCCTGGAGGAGAGTTGCGGAGGCCCAGATGCCGGCGAAGGCGCCACGCGAGAGCGGGACCGGCGGGTCGAGGCGGGTGAGGCGGCGGTTCGGATTGGGTGGGTCGCTCACGTATGCCAGGTCATCCTGAAGATTTATGAATTCCTCGCACGTTGCGCGGAGGAGATCCGTGGAGGCCGCATGTCCGGAGTTTTCACCCGGGATGAACCAGCCTGCCAACCGGGGGTGACCTTCGAGGGTCCGGTTGACGAGCCAGTGGAACACGACGGGCCCTGGAGGGTGGTCGGCGATGTGTCCGCGAATGCGGTCGTCCACCTTGAGACGCGATATGGTGTCGCCGTACGCCTGAAGGTACCGCCCGAGGGAGCCGCGGTTGCTCTCGCGAACTGCTTCGCCATAGTACCCGCCGATCCAGCCGGTCGCGGTGACGTAAGCATGTCCTTCTGCTCCCCAGGGGCCGGTCGTGGACAGGGTGCGCGTCACGCCCCAGGCCAGGAAGAGTATGATCACGACCGCCGCCGTTTCCTCGAATCCTCGAGAGATCCGCCTGGCGAGTGCAATGCCTGTGACCGCAACGAGGAGTGCACCCGGAATGAGCGGGACAAACACATCGAGGAGTGTGACCGGGCGCTCGTAGTAACTCCACGTCCATTCGCCGGGTATGCCGATCTGCCACTTGCGCGCGCCGACGAGGACACATGCCGCTCCGGTCAACACCGTTGTCACTAGAAGGAACGGCACGCCGAACCTGGCGAGAGCGTCTGTTGGATCTGTTCGCACACGGGCATCGGCGGCGTTTTGGGGTGAGACGCCCATTTTCGACACCGGGGGAGGGCCCATCCGGGATGGAATTATTTCTTCTCTTCCGATCGCTTCGCCGGCTTTCGCAGCAGGTCGCCTATCTCCTTCTGAACGCCCTTCACGCTCTCGCGTATCTCGCCTGCGGTACGCCCCGCCTGATTGGTTATGCTGGTGACCGCCTCCTCGGCGCTCTCGCGAAGTTTACCCAGGTCTATCATCTTCTCCGCAGGCACGACGATTTCGCGCAGGACAGCGAGGATGATTCGCTCTGGCGGGATAGCCTTGCCGTCCTCCGAAAGATTCCGGAGGGTGATTCCGCCTATGGTGAGCGACGGCAGCCTCTTACCGGCCACTACCACGTTGACGCGGGCGTTGGTGATGCGCAACAGCTCAATCTTCATCAGGAGCGGTTGTTTTTCCTCACCCGTCTTGCGCGGTTCATCGCCGGGGGTTTTCTTCTCTTTCTTCTCGAGGTGGTCGAGCACCCTCTGGTAGTTCCAGTCGCGACCGATTCCCTTGCACTCGAAGGTGAACTCCGGCCCGTCTATCAGGACCTCCTGGAGGTGCACCTCCTTCTTGAGGAGTGCCGGAACGCTCGCGCCAACCCTGATTCGCTGTATCTGGACGAACGATGGGCTGCTGAATCCCTCCGGGTTGCCCACGAATAGGCCGCGGAGATCGACCTTCCCGGCCAGCGGCCGTATACTTGCGCCGGACAACTTCGTGCTCACGCCCAGTAGCGGCGGTCCGGCGGCGCGGACTCCCTTCTCGACAAGAGAGTCCAGAAAAAGCAGGAGCAAGAGAACCAGCAAAATTGCCGCACCCACGGCCACCGCCACGCCTGTGAGAATACGCCGGGGCCATTTTCGCCGGAGCATCGGTTCCCTTTCGGTGGAAGGGTCGTGTGAGGCTGTCAAAATCTTCTAAGGCCGCGAGGGCGGGCGTGTCAAGTCCGGCCAGTGCGTGAATCGAGGACGGTTCCCCGGTGAAGGCGTAAATCCCCGGCAAGAACGTCCCGGCGCCGGCCGAAATCGTGGGCGTGAACTCCTGTTACACCACCTCGGCGGGTAGGGGGCCGAAACAGGCCTGACCCCACCGGCCCTGCGCTGTGACGGGTTCGACCACAGGGCGGGGCTCACAAGGACAGTCTGATGCTTCCCTTGACATGATCTGCGACCCCGCCCTCGTCGTTGTCCTCGAACAATGTGTCCTCCCAGTCGCGCAGGTACTCTGTCTCTTCCTGCTCGCTACTTCTTTCAGCCGCCTCCTGGCACTGCCTGCACAGCACGGCAAATGGCAGCGCCCTGAGTCGCGCAGCAGGTATGCGCTTGCCGCACTCCTCGCATATACCGTAGGAACCATCTTCTATCTTGCGGAGTGCCCGGTCTATCTCGGCCACTGCGCGCGACGCGGCCGTCCCGATCTGGAGCGATTTCTCGGTCTCCAGACTATTCACGGCCATGTCGCCGATGTCTTCGGCATTCCACCCGGGGCGGTTGACGGTTGCCTCCAGGTTCCTGGCAATGTTCGCGATGAGTTTTTGCCGATGTCTCAGAAGTTTGGCCCGCAGGAATGCGCGCAGACTCTCCTCGCGGGCCCTGGACTTCGGTTTGGGGGGCGATGCACCACGTGTTTTGGTGTTCATGGCTGCTTCCTTTCGAGTGTTCAATGAGCGAACCGGACATTTCAAACATCCTTACCCATATAATATTACCATATTTGTCAAGTAAAAGCCACATGTCCTAATCCACTGGCCCGCAATGAGATGTGACACGGCGTCAGATAAGCGCATGTGCAGCATAGCGGGAGTTTCCATCGCCCCGCGTCCAGCGTACCGTTGGGTCTTATCGGATTGTTGCGGCCCGCGCCCTCGGGATATCTGGCGTCAGGGAACCGCTGGAGCCGGACGATGTCGTCTAAGGGATCGGAATGGGTCTCAGATAGGACACCGGGAAGAGGACGCACTCGGCGGTACCCAACAGTTTGGAAGCCGGAAAGGTACCCCACCGGCGGCTGTCGTAACTGTTGAGCGTGTTGTCGCCCAGCACGAAATACTCCCCTTCGGGTACGTACCATTCAGGCGCAGTGTCGTATGCGGTGGTCCGGTAGAAGAGGTCCCTGTAAAGCCTTATCCTGTGAAAGCGCGCCTTGCCTCCCCGCAACTCCATATAAGCCTGGCTGCTAGTGATCGCTGTGAGCGCCGCAGCCGGAGAGGGATAGTCACGTTCGAAGATGATCCTGTCGTCGACCTCCAGGATGAGATGATCGTCGTAATTGCAGAATATGACCCGGTGGGGGACGCCGGTCTCCAGAACTATGTGTGATTCGCCCAGAGTTTCGCCCGAACGTTGCACTGTCGTGCGGCACGGGCCGCTCCCGAATGGAAGCGATGCGGAATAGTCTGCGGTATCCTCCCGGATATGCAAGGTAAGGCAACCAGGTTCATCCAGTTGGACCGAGACATCCCATTTGAGGTCGCCGACCTCGACGAGTTGGTTGGTGGCTGCGAGGAAGTCGAGCGTTTCCTCCGGCTGCCCCTCGAGCCCGTTGTAGGGTGCGTAATCTAGGATGGGTCTGGCGAAGCGGAGGACGGCGCTCCGGCTCGAGCCCGCTTCCAGCACCAGGGCCTGCCCATCGCAACTCGCTTCGCCCGCCTCGACCTTCCACGTGGGCCAGACGGTGCGTTCCGGCATGTGAGCGGAATCGAATACGGGCTGCCATACTTCATCCTGTACGCGGCGCGGCTTCTGGAGGAGTACCCCGTCCGCATAGACGTCTCCGTGAACGATGCGGATGGTTTCGCCGGGCAGGCCGATGAGCCGCTTGATGTAGTTCCTGCCTTCGGTCGGGTGACGGAAGACGACCACGCTCCAGCGCGAGGGCTCTGCGAAGTGATTCACGAACTTGTTCACTATGACGCGGTTTCCCTGCTGCAGCCCGACGACGGGAAGGCGGTCGAGGAACCTCTCGCGGATGCGGTAGGGGAGGCGGTAACCGCAGTTGGGGCAGAAGATGCTTCGTCCGGTGTAACCACGTGCGAGTTGGGAGTCAGCGTCGAAGGCGAACCCGCAGTTGGGACATCGAAGCCGGCAGTGCTGACCAACGAGCGTCGGTGCCATGGATCCTGTGGGTATTTGAAACACCTCGACGATATAGTGCCGGGCGATCACGAACATGAGGATTGCGGAGAGCAACCCCTCGATCGTCTCTCGCCAGCCGCTCGGCCTGTGGAGTAGCGGAAGCGGCGTGGTGGCGGAGGAGGGCATCACCGGCCTCCTTGCCGCGGAGTGGTCCGTCCCACATTAAGTGCGAACCCGGCCGCTCCAATCAGCCCAGCGTCGTTACCCAGTCGCGAGAAGAGGATGCGGACGCCACGTCTGGCGAGCGGGAATGCGCGCCGGCGGACCTCCTCGCGGATCGGTTTCAGGAGCATCGTGCCTGCCGCGGTCATTCCACCAGCGAACACGACCAGTTCCACGTTGAGTATATGAAGCATGTTCGTGACGCCGATGCCCAGGTATCGGCCGGTTTCCTCTATGAGCCGACGGCATGTTGCGTCTCCGGCCCTTGCAGCGAGGGCGATGTCGCGTGCGGTGACCGGCTCGCCGCATCGCAGTCGCGCCGCCAGTCGCGACCGCCTGCCGGCCATGACAGCCTCCCGGAAGCGCCGCACGAGCGCAGTGGCCGACGCAAAATCCTCCAATGAGCCGGCCGTGCCCGAGCCGTGGTCCGGTTCGTCGGGATGGATGATCTGGTGACCGAGTTCTCCTGCTGTCCCCCAGGCACCGCGCCAGACCTCGCCATTCAGTACTATGCCGCCTCCGATTCCTGTTCCCAGCGTGAAGAGGACCAGTGTCCTGCATCCACGGCCCGCCCCGACCCATGCCTCCGCGAAGGCGGCGACGTTCGCGTCGTTGTCCAGCGCGACCGGAATGTGGCGCACGCCGAGAGCCTCGGCCACCGGCCGAGCAAGGGGCTTCCCCTGGAGGTCGGGCAGGTTCGCACAGTGATAGACTATTCCCTCCGGCGGTTTGAACACGCCCGGCGAGCCCAAACCTATGGCCGAGATCCGGGACCAATCGAGGGAGGCCATGGCGCGCGCCTCGTCGGCGGCCCTGGCGATGTTCGCGATTATGACCTTTCTGCCCCGCTGGGCCTCGGTTGGTATGCTGACCTTGCTCAGGACTCTGCCCGCATCGTCCACCACCCCAGCCTTGATGAACGTGCCACCGAGGTCTATTCCTATCGCCTTGCGCGACATCTCCTTACCTTTCCTCATCATGCGCCGGACCGCGCCAGGAGAAGCGTCAGTTTCTCCCTGAGGTGGCCCAGCGCGACAGCACGGTGGCTGAGCCTGTGCTTGACGCTTGCGCCCAGTTCCGCGAAAGTGCGGTCGTATCCGCGGGGAACGAAGACAGGGTCATAGCCGAAACCGAAGTCGCCAGCGGGCGCCATGCTGATGCTGCCCTCCACGACGCCCTCCGCCTCGAGGATCACGCGATCGGCCCGGGCCAATGCGACGTGGCACCGGAAGCGCGCGGTGCGCCTCTCCGGCGCCACGCCGGACATCTCCTCGAGCAGTCGCAGGACTCGTTGTGCGTCCGACGCGTCCTCGCTGACGTACCGGGCCGAGAACACGCCTGGCCGGCCGCCCAGCGCATCCACCTCGAGACCCGAGTCCTCTGCCAGGACGCCGAAGACATCGTCGCCGGAGACCTGTCTCGCGTAGGCCAGTGCCTTCAACCTGGCGTTCTCAGCGAAGGTCATCCCACCCTCGTGCACAGGCTCGATCCCTGTGTATTCCCGGATGCCGCGCAGATCGAACCCGGTAGAACCGAGGAGTTGACGTATCTCCTCTGCCTTTGCTTGGTTGAAGGTGGCGATGACGATCGTCTTACGGTTCACAGGATGCCTCGCTCTTTCAACGCCCGTCGCTGGATGCGCATGAGTTCCCTGCAGCCCTTGTGAGCGAGGGCGAGGAGTCGGTTCAACTGGCGGGTATCGAAAGGCATCGCCTCCGATGTACCCTGGATCTCCACGAACCGGCCGTCGGCGCTCATCACGACGTTCATGTCCACCTCGGCGGCCGAGTCTTCTTCGTAGTCGAGATCGAGAACGCAGCGTCCGTTGACCACACCGACGCTGACAGCAGCCAGTTGGAGGCGGACTGGGTTTACCGGGATAACCTTCTGAAGCGCGAGCCTGTGGCAGGCGAGCGCGAGCGCGACCCATGAGCCGGTGATGGAGAGCGTGCGGGTGCCACCGTCGGCCTGGAGGACGTCACAGTCTATCCAGATGGTGCGTTCGCCGAGTTTCTCGAGGTCCACGGCGGCCCTGAGGGCACGTCCGACGATGCGCCGTATCTCCTGGCTTCGCCCATCGGGCCTGCCGGTCGCGCTCTCGCGCGGCTTGCGCTGCGGCGTGCTCGCCGGAAGCATAGCGTATTCCGCGGTCAGCCATCCCTTCCCCGAGCCGACGAGGAACTCCGGCACTCCTTCCACGACGAAAGCCGTGCACAACACCCGCGTATCGCCACCCCGGATGAGGGCGGACCCGGGGGGATACTTGAGGAAATCGGTTTCTATTGAGGTCGGTCTCAGCGCGTCCACACGCCTGCTTCGAACTCTCGTCATCACCTGGTTCCTCACCTGTCCCGAGATTTTCCCGGCCCAATCTATTTCGGGCCCATGAGCAGTGTCAGGAGCGCGCGCTGCGTGTGCATCCTGTTCTCGGCCTGATCGTACATTGCCGCCCGAGGACCATCCATGACCTCGTCGGATATCTCCTCACCGCGATGTGCTGGCAGGCAGTGCAGGACGATGGCCTCCTTCTTGGCGAATTTTAGAAGGCGCTCGTTGACCTGATAGTTGGCGAAGGCCCTCTTGCGCTGCTCGCGCTCGGACTCCTGGCCCATGCTGGCCCAGACGTCAGTGTAAACCGCGTCGGCTCCCCGGACGGCCTTCCTGGGGTCGGAGACCATCTCGAGAGAGAAGGCCTTGTTCTCGACGCATTTCTCGAGCCTCTTGAGGTACGCCCTGTCGAAGCCGTAACCGGAAGGTGAGGCGATGCTGAACCTGAGGCCGAGTTTCGCGCACATGAAGCCCAGCGACCGCGCGACGTTATTCGCGTCGCCGATGTAAGCGAGTTTCAATCCCTCCCATTTTCGGAAATGCTCGAAGATCGTCCAGAGGTCGGCGAGTGCCTGGCACGGATGCGAGTAATCGCTCAGCGCATTGATCACGGGGACGCGGCTGTTCCGGGCCAGTTCCTCGACGTGCTCATGTCTGAAGACCCGCGCCGTGATGCCGTCAACGTAGCGGCTCAGGACGCGCGCGAAATCGCAAACCGCCTCGCGCTGCCCGATCTGGACCTCGCTCTGTCCCAGGAAGATGGCATGTCCTCCGAGTTGCTCCATTGCGACTTCGAAAGAGACCCGCGTCCTCAGGGAGGGCTTTTCGAAGAGCATGCCAAGGGTCTTACCGGCGAGCACCTTGCCCAGAGTCCTCTCCTTGAGGAGCGTCTCCTTCTGGCGCGCCGTCACGTCGAATATCTCGAAGAGGTCTGCAACGGACGCATCGGCTATGGAGATGAAATGTTTCAGTTCCATGGCTTTCCTTTCATTCTGCGGTTTCCGCGATCGCCTCCTCTATCGCGCGGAGTCCCACCTCCATGAGTTCCCACGTGATATCCAGTGCCGGCAGCAGACGGAGCACGGTGTCGTGCGTGCAGTTTATCAGGACGCGCTTCTCTATGCAGCGCTGGACGACAGGCTGCCCGGAGCGGGACAGTTCTATGCCGATCATGCCCCCCATGCCGCGAACGTCGCGGACCGCCGGCTGGCGCTCTTTCAGACCACGGAGCCACGCCAAGGTCCGCGCGGCTATCGCCCGGATGTGGTGGAGGAGACCCTCCCTCTCGATAGTCTCGATCGTGGCAATGCCGGCGGCGCATGCAAGGGGATTGCCCCCGAAGGTCGAAGCATGAGTGCCGGGTCTGAGCGCTGCGGCGACCTCATCCTTCGCCATCATCGCCCCGATCGCTGCGCCCCCTCCGAGGCCCTTCGCCAGGGTCATGACGTCGGGCGTCACTCCGTAAACCTGGTAGCCGAACCACTCGCCCAGGCGGCCGCAGCCGGTCTGGACCTCGTCGAACACGAGAAGGAGACCCTCGCGGTCGCAGATTTTGCGAAGGCCCTGGAGGAAATCCGGCGAGGCGGCGTTGACGCCGCCCTCCCCCTGGACTGGTTCGACCATCACTGCACAGGTCTCCGCGTCTATCGCATGCTCGACGGTCGCGAGGTCGTTGAAGCGGGCATAGACGAAGCCCGGCACTATCGGTTCGAGACCTTTGTGATACTTGGGCTGGGCGGTCGCGGAGAGCGCGGCAAGGGTCCTGCCGTGAAAACTGTTCTGGAACGTGATTATCTTGTAACGGCCCGGGCGTGCCAGGCGCACGATCTTGAAGGCGGCCTCATTCGCCTCTGCACCCGAGTTGCAGAAGAAGCATTTGCCGCCGAAGCCGCGTGTCGAGAGCATCTCAGCAAGCCGTCCCTGCGGCTCCGTGTAGAAGTTGTTGGCGACGTGCATGAGACGATCCGCCTGTTCTCTGACAGCGGCGACGACATTTGGATGGCAGTGACCCAGCAGGTTGACGCCCCAGCCGGGAAACAGGTCGAGATAGCGGTTGCCATCGGCATCCCATATGTGGCTGCCCTGGCCCCTCACAAAGACGATGGGCGTGCGGGTGTAGTTCGCGATTACGTGTCGGTCATAGAGCCGGATAGTTTCGCTGGTTTTCATGGTGGTCCTCAGAACGCGCTCATGAGCAGGCCGGCGAAGGTGCTGACTGGTATCTGCTCCTTGACGCGGCGCAGGGTCTCGCGCATATCGTCGAGAAGTTTCTTCACGTCGTTATACATATCGGGGTCGCGGGTCAGCCGGGCAAGCGTCCCATCGCCGGTGGCCAGCCTGTCCGATACGGTTCTCAGGTTCCGAACCGCCGCTTCCAGGTCGGCAGCGAGTGTCTCGTCTTTCGTGAGACGGCCGATCACCCCTTTGCCTTCCTGCATGGAGCGAGTCATTTCCTCGATCCGATCCAGCGACGTCCCCAGGCGGGATAGCGCGTTCTGGAGATTATCGCGCATCTCCTTGTCGGAAAGTAGCGCCGCCACCAGGCCTTCGCCCTTGTCAGCCTTTTCGCCAAGGGTCTTTATCGTGGCGAAGGCCTCCCTGGCCGCCGGGACGGCGGTCTCGAGGTCCCTGAGTATCGCGTTCATGCGCTCGTCGTTCTCGGAGACGATCTTCTCCAGGCGAGATGCGGCCGACTCGAGGTCGTCCACGGTCCTCATGGCTTTCTGGTAGAGTTCGTCGGAGACCATGAGTTTTCCGAACGTGCCCTCCCTGTTGCTCAGATTCTCGGCGGCCGCGGCTATGCGGTCGTAAAGTGCTTCGTCGGCGACGAGTTTGCCGGCGGTGCCCTTGCCAGCGCGGATGTCGTCAGTGATGGACTGTAGGTTTTCGAAGACTCCGGCGATGCGCGCGCCGAGGTCGTGCTCTGCGAGCATCTCCTGCACGCGCGTCGCGGCTGCGTCTAGCTTGAGGATCACGTCCCCCAGTTCCACCGTCTTCTGTATGGGGATCACCGAGCCGGGCGGGAGGCGTGGCTTCTCGGGCGACCCGGGGTTGATGTCCACGTAACGGTCCCCCAGCAGACCCCGCCATGCGATCGTGGCCGTGGCGTCCTCGCTGAGTCGGACGTCCCTGTCAATGCCGAGCGTCATCTCGATGCCGCCAGGCGTGAGAGCGATGCGCTCGACCTCGCCTGCCTTCAGCCCGCTGACCGCAACGGTGTCGCCAACCCTCATTCCGGCCGCGTGAGAGGGACGTATCACCATGATCTGCCGTCGCCGGAAAACCGAGCCGAGGTCCTCCGACTTGAACATCATGATGCCCAGGAGTGCGAGGCCTATCAGGAAGAAGAGGCCCACCTTGACCTCCAGGGAAAGTTTCATGGTCAGCGCCTCCAGGTCGAGCCAGTGCCGATAAATCTCTGTATAACCTCGTCCTCGATCCTTCTGAATTCGTCCGGTGGTGCAGCGGCTATTATGCGGCCTTCGTGGAGCATTCCGATGCGGTCGGCCACGAGGAACGCGCTCGCGAGGTCGTGCGTCACAACGACGCTCGTCAGCCGGACGCGCTCCTTTAGATCCAGGATTAGGTCATCCACGTTCCTCGCCATGAGCGGGTCCAGGCCGAGAGTGGGCTCGTCGAAAAGGATTATCTCGGGCTCGAGCGCCAGGGTCCGCGCCACCGCGACGCGCTTCTTCATCCCCCCGCTGATCTGCTCCGGCACGAGGTCGCGGGCATGTTCCATCCTGACGAGTGATAGTTTCTCGGAGACTATCTCCTTTATGCGCTGCGGGGAATGGAGACGATGTTCCTCGAGGGCCAGGGCGACGTTCTCTGCGACGGTGAGACTGTTGAAGAGCGCCCCTGACTGGAAGACCATCCCGATTCTCCGTCGCAGCGCGAGGAGTTCCTCTCCTGCGAGCGAGTTGATGTCCTTTCCGAGTATCTCGATCCTTCCGCTGTCAGGCGAGAGAAGGCCGGCCAGGTGTTTCAGGAGGACGCTCTTTCCGCTGCCGGAGGCGCCCAGGATCACGAACGTCTCGCCGTGGAAGACCTCCATGCACAGGTCCCGCAGCACGTGGTAGCTGCCGAAACTCTTATTCACGTCTATCGCGCGGATGTCGCAGCGCCCACCGGGAGCAGCGGTCACAGCATCAGCCTCGTGACAAAGAAGTCGCAGATGACAATGCATATGAACGAGGTCACGACCGCGCTGGTTATGGCGCGGCCGACGCCCTCTGCGCCGCCGCGGGCGCGGAAGCCTCGCTGGCACGCGACAATGGCCACGATACCGCCGAAGAGAATGGACTTCGTCAGATTCATCCTTATCTCGAAGAAGTCCAGCGTCTGCCACACGGCGTCGAAGTAGGCCTGCCAGCCGGTGGCGAAGTGGATGTTGGCGATCACCGCGCCACCTGCGATGCCGACGAGACTCGCGTACACGGAGAGGAGCGGCAGCGCGATGACGCACGCCAGGAATCGCGGCATCGCGAGGAACCGCGTCGGACTGATGCCCAGGGTGTGGAGCGCATCTATCTCCTCGTTGACCTGCATCGTGCCGATCTCCGCCGCGATCGAGGCCCCGACGCGCCCCGCGAGCAGGAGCGCCGTAATCACCGGGCCAAGTTCGCGGACGATGGAGTGGGCCACCGCTTTGCTGAGAACCCCCTCGATCCGTGCCACACGCAACACGTTGCCCACCTGGAGTGACACCACCATCCCTATGAAGAGGCCGATGCCGGACGCGATGAGGAGCGTGTCGTTCCCCGCTCGCTTCACCTGCGCCAGGATCCTGCGCGGGTGCTCGAGCGCATGCCGGGAGTCCTTCAGGCATTGCACCAGCAGCACCAGTGTGTCGCCGGTCTCCTGGCACACGTAGAGCACATACCTACCAAGGGCCGCAAGGACGTTGTTCATTGAGTATCCCCCACGTTCGCGCTTCCAGCCGGACCAAAACGGAGTAGATACAGGAGTCGCCAGTATCTACCCCGCGTCTCGGCAGCCGAGCAGCCTACGAATCCCCCCAGCACGGACCAGTAAACGCGGCGTGGCCTGCCATGCTCCCAGCCGAGACGGAAGAGGGGTCCCGCTTCAAAATAACGTCCCTCGGGCCAGGTGTCCACACGAAGGAGTCGCCACAACACCCGCAACGAGCGCACGTTGTCTGGCGTCCGCTCATACTCGACGAGCCGGAAAAACGGGCCCAGGTTTCGCTCGAACTCCGCATGGTACCTGAATGGCCAGACGGAGGGGAATTCGAGATGCTCGTCGCCGGCGGCCTCGCTGCGCCATTTCACCACCGGCCACGCCTGCCATGCCCCGGTTCGCGTGCGTCTTGCGGCAGCGGTTGCCTGCGCCTGATGCACCTCCCGGGTTCCCTCGCGCTCCACGAAGAAGAGGGGCACCAGCCGCAATGACCATTTCCACGTTTGCTCGTTCGACTCGCTGCGGTACCAGCCCAAGGGCCACAGGAACTCGCTGTAGTAGCGCTCCGGCCGTCTCTCCCACTCGTAAATGGGCCAGAAAGTCCGGCCTGCGACCCCGTGGCCAGCGCGGTGCCCGAGGAATGGCCAGGGGTACCACCATGTCTGCTGGCCCTCGTTGTCGTCCCGCCGCCACCCGAAGAACGGCCAGAGGATGGTACGTGCCTGTCCGCGTGGCTCGTCTATCCGCCCGTAGAACGGGAAGAAGAACCACCGTCTGAAGTCGCCCTGTTCGGTCTTGGAAAGTTCGCGCTGGAAGAATGGCCAGAGTATGAACATCTTGCTGCCGCGGCCCGGTTGTGCGGTCCAGCCGAAGAGCGGCCAGACCTTGAATCCGCCGCCTCCTTCCTCGTATCGCACGCGCGTGAAGACCGGGTGCAGAACGCTCCATCGCCGGGCGGGAGGCTGATCCTGATAGACGTACAACGGCCACAGGACAATCAATATCTTTTCGTGTCCGAGAAAGTTGTGAAGGACGCCACCGAGCGGAAAGAGCAGGAAGTCAGTTGGCCCAGCACCCCCGCGATATACCACCAGCGGAAGGAGTATGAACTGGCGCCGTTTCGCGCCGTCGCCGGTTATCTCGGTCTCGGATAGGCTCAGGGGATATGTGACCGTGCGGACGAGGTCGGGTCGTCGTGTGCCAGATCCGATCGGCCAGAGCCATTCAGATTCGGTGATTCGAGAGTCCCTGTCCACGCGGCGGTTATAGAGCGGACGCGCGTAGAATCCGGCTCCCGACGGTGCATCGTGCCATTCGAACAAGGGCCAGGCGACCTCCGCGTGCCGCTCGTTGCGGTCAGGCTGCGTCCAGTATCTCACGATGGGCCAGGCATCCACATGCGGAGCGTGCTCCCCTGCCGGACCGCATGCGCACGCGCTCATGAACACGAGCGTTGCGATGGCCGCCGCTGCGATTGCCAGGCGGAGGCTACCGCACGATCTCGGTGCCCACACCCCTGTCGGTGAATATCTCGAGGAGCAGAGAATGTTTGAGGCGTCCATCAATGATATGCGTTTTCCGGACTCCACCAGCCAGGGCCCGCCGACAGGCATCCACCTTCGGCAGCATCCCGCCGGAGATGACGTTTCTCTGGATGAGATCGTCCACCTGCGCGGCCGTTAGCGTACTGGCGAACGATTCCGGATCGCCGGGAACGACCCGGATGCCGTGGGTATCTGACAGGAACACAGCCTTCTCGGCCTGCATCCCCACGGCGACGGCCGCCGCGACCATGTCGGCGTTGCAGTTGAGCGTCTCGCCATCGGGACCGAGCGCGAGAGGTGCTACGACCGGGACGCGCCTTTCGTCGAGAATTTTTCGAAAGAAGTTCGCATCCACGCGCTCGACGTCCCCCACCAGCCCCAGATCATGTACTTGCACGGAGCCATCGGGCAGCCGCTCCTCGCTGATGCGGCGCCGTGCGCGGAGCGCGCCGGCGGCCGGGTCGGCCACCGGCGCGGGCCGTCCGTCGAGTTCGTCGAGCATCCGGCAGATGGTGGCGTTGATGACGTTCACCAGAACGTCCTTCACGATGGCCAGCGTCGCAGCGTCGGTGACGCGGTGGCCGTGGACGAACTGGGGCTTGATGTTTTCCTCCCGCATGCGTTGGGATATGGCGGGACCACCGCCGTGGACGATAATGGGCCGAATACCAACCGACTCGAGAAAGACTATGTCCTGCAGGACGCATCTCATCGAGGACTCGTCGTCCATGGCGGCGCCGCCGAACTTGATGACGAAGATCCTCCCCTGGAACGCTCTGATGTAAGGGAGGGCCTCGATGAGGACCTGGGCCTTTCGAACCGCGTTTTCCAAGCCGGGACCCCAGTAACTTTCAGAAGAATTGGCTGTGCCACGGCGCCGTTCATCGGGCCGTGATATTTGGACGGGATTATAGATGCAGGTGGATGGCCGGTCAACTTGATTATGCGCTCACCGCGTGGTAATAATGAGATTGATCTCGGCGGCACTCCGACGCCGCCATACAGATGCGGAGTACCGACGTTGAAGCACAAACGCTCGATATTGCGCCGTCGCAGCAGCGGCGGCCTTTGCATTCTGGGGGCAACAGCGGCAGGGCGCGTAATTCTCGAACACTTCAGGGCTACGGGTCGCGAGGTAGATTGTTTCGTGGATCCCGTGGGGAAGTTCAGGGGCGATTCATGGGCTGGTCTGCCAGTGGTGAAACTGAAGGGTCAGGGGGACCTTCCGCGCCTCAGGCGGGAGGGGATTCGCGAGTTTGCGATAGTCTCGGGCGCCGCGACGCCGCGCAAACGGCTCTTCGAGGCGTGTCTCCGGGCAGGGCTGAGACCAGCACGGCTCATCCATCCGACCGCGACGATCCTCGAACGTGCGCATATCGGCCGGGGGTGTGTGGTTTCCGCCCGCGCACTTATCGGCGTTGGCTGCCTCGTGGCGGATAACTCGATCGTCGGGATGGGCAGCATCCTCGATCACGACAGCCGCATCGGCCGCCACGCGACTGTCGGCGCGGGGGTGGTGATCGGATCAGAGGCGATCATCGAGGAGTGCGTATTCGTGGGCGATGGCGTCACGATCCTTCCCGGTCGCCGCATCGGACGCGGCGCAATAGTCGTGTCAGGGTCCGTCGTCACTCAGGATATACCGGAAGGTGCCATCGCGGCAGGTGTGCCCACCCGTCTGATCCGCCGCGACAGGAAGTGACGGGGTTGCCGGGCAAACCGGCTATGGCGGTCCCGGACGGGCCTATGGCGCCGGTCGTTTGCCTGCGTCGGCGGGCGCAGCGCGTCCCACGCGAATCCCATTTCCGAAACTGGTCACCCAGATTTCTTCCGGGTCGTACGGATTGAAAAACACGCGCATGGGCTGGCGGAAAGGATAGGACTCCACGGGGGAGAACGTGGGGCGCTCGGCGCGGAGGTCCGCTGTGTACCAAAGGCCGTCGCGCTCGGTGGTCACGTACATCTCGTCGGCGTTCGCAGGATGCACGGTGCAGGAGGAGACGCGCACCGCCCCGAAAATGCGATGCCAGGTTCGCCCCCGGTCGCGGGTCCGATAGAGACCGCCTTTGCCGTTGGCCTCTCCGCCCCAGCCGCTATACACTGCGGCATACCATGTATCCTGCGCGGGGTCGTGCGGGTCTATTACCAGGTCCATCGTCCAGTAACGCATGTTCGCATCGGACCTGTCCTCCCATGTCTGACCGTCGTTACTGGTGAGGAAGACTCCGGAACTCGGGGTGAATTTCCTGGGCTGACCGGCGCGCCGGCCGGAGTAACTGCACACTATTGAGCCATCGCGCAGGACAGCCACGCTGAGTGGGTGGCCCTCGGTCCGCGGCGGGGGAGGAAGTCGCCTCCATTGTGCCTGCTCGCCGCAGGATGCGTCATCGCAGACATATATGCCGCCGCGCACGCTGTGGACCACGCTTGCGAGGAGCCGGCGAGGGTTCCCGGGGTCCAGTGCAAGCCCCACGACAGGGTCGCCCAGCGATCCCACCCTTCGCCACGTGCGACCCCCATCCGCCGACGCGAGGACTTCGCCCTTGCCGCTGTCTATTCTGTCGTCGGTGAGGTGCGTGCTCTGGTACAGGTCATGCACCGAAGAGGTCGCCATGTAGAGATGCCCGGAATCCGAGACAACGACCTGGTACGACGAGTTCAGGGAGTGGCCGACGTAGTCGAAGGCCCAGGAGCGGCCCCGGTCGGTACTGCGGATGCCACGAATGTCCGAGAACGATGCCCATATGGTGTCCCGGTCAGCCCACGCGAGCCACCAGCAGGAAGTATTTTCGAGACCTACACCCTCGTAGGTGCATCTCCTCGGGGTCGGCTTCCCCGGCGGGCGCTCCGCGGTCTGGCCGACGTAGGCCTGGCGCCAGTTCCTGCCGCCGTCGGTCGTCAGGTGAATGAAGCCGAGGTCTGTGAACGCGACGCGGTCCGGATCGCTCGGGTGAACGTCCAGGCCGAGGACATATTCGCCGTAACCCCAGTCCCTGTCGCCACCGCTGCCGCACCAGCCCGTTGTCACGTTCTCGTTTCCCCTGGCCCTGAAGACGCTTTGCCAGGTTGCGCCTCCATCGGATGTCTTGAGGATCACAGGCACGCCGTTGTTGCATCCGCCGAGGTACGCCGACCGGACGTCGCTGTGAGCCATGTCCACGAAGACAGGCCTGTCATCCCTCGAGATTCCTTCGCCGAGGCGCCTCCAGTGAGGGACTCCCCAGTCCAGCGAATAGACGCCGCGGGACTCTCCGTACCGGCTGCCAGTGACGCCGGGGCGCACGGCGTCGCGCTGCAGGGTCACGCAGAAGAAGCGGATCACGTTGTCCGCCTTTGCACCCGAGAAACTCACGATCGCCTCGTCGCTCGGTATCCCGATTGTCTCGCGGCGCGAAAAAGTCGTACCGCCGTCCTCCGAGACGATCAAACCGTCGCTGGTCGCCGCCAGAACGAGATTACCGTCGAAGAACGCGCCGGCGAGGTGCAGGCCACCATTCGAGGAGGCGCGGTATGCAGTGGAGAAACTCGCCCCCCCGTCTCGCGAGACGTACAGCGTTGTGGTGTCGCAGAGAAGGATGCGCTCGGTTCGGGTGTCGTCTCCGACCATGTACCTTGCTCGTTTTTTGGTCGGGTCGCCGGCGAGCGGACGCCATGTGAGGCCGCCGTCGTCACTCCGCACCGGCGTCTCGCGTTCGCCCGTGCTATCCACCGCATAGAGGACGAGGGGATCGCTCGTGAATTGCACCTTGGGCGAGTATGTCCATGCCTGGAGCCGCCGGAAGTGTATGGTGGTCCAGTGCCGGCCCAGGTCGGTGGTGTGGAATACCTCGCCCATGTCGCAGGCGAGGTACATTTCATCGGGGTTGTGGGGGCTGAACGAGGGGGCGAACAGGGCGCCCCCTCCACCGATCCCCACGCTGCGCCATTCGGACGGCGGTCCGGCGAAGCAAAGCCACGTCATGGTGCAGAGGAGTGCAGCAGCGAATGGCCTCATCTGGACGCTTCTTCTTACAGGCCTTTGCGAGCAGGTCCCGGGCGGGGGGGCTTCGGCGTCCGAACCTCGCTCGATTGTCGCTACGACGTGACTATAGACGTTGGCCGCGGACGTGGTCAATAGCGTCGAGGGGCGCGGCGAGGTCGGTGCGACCGCCTCGAACAACAATGTGGTCGAGGCCACGCGGGCCATCGGTTTCGAGTGGCCGAGGGCCCCCTGTCCAAACTTGACGGATTTTTCACACGCCTGTAACGCTGTGTCAACGTGCCTTGAATATCCTTGAGTCACAGCGTGAGAAGGACTAGAATCCCACAATCGTGTTTCGAAGGTAGATCTGAAGTCTATGGCGAGGCCAAAAGTTATGTTCAGGTCGGGGCCAGGTCCTTCGCGCGAAACGGAAAGGGCGCGGTCGCACTGTCGCGATGTCTCGCGCAGCGCTCGAGATGCAAATCAGCGTGGATTCGTGTTCGTGGCATTCGCTGTGGCGGTGTTGTCAATCGTGGCGGCGTCCGGCTGCGCGACGACCCCTGCCGAGCCGGCGGCTGTCCGTATCGAACTGGACAAGGAGACATATCGGATAGGTGAGCCGCTCGTGATGACGGTTCACGTCGAGAATCGGACCGACAGGAGGATGGTATTGCCACGTCTGGATGGCCAGGCTGTCACGTTCATGATGGGCGAGAAGGGCCTGAACCCGCGAGTCAAACAGGAGCCCGTCCAGCCGCAGAGAATCATGAGCGAGCCGCGGGAGGTCCCACCTCGTGGGGAGACGAGCCGGCGCTTCCTGTTCACCCGTATGACCATGCGGGAGGGCGAATACGTAGCGTTCGCTCAGTTGAAGGGTGTTGTGGTCGGCAAGAAACTGTGGGAGGGTACCTTCTTCGCCGCACCGGTTCCATATGTCGTGTCTGGAGAGGTCGCGTTCAGACGGGATCAGTCGAGCGGACTTATCCTGAAGGAGCAGGCCGAGGAGATTGCGCGCAGGGAGGCGCGGGGGCGAGTCGAGGCTGTGCGGCCTGTCCTCGTTCCTCTGGGGGATAGCGGCCTCTATGCATGGGTGGTGCTGATAGCCGAGGTCCAACCGGACGGGACGTTGCGCATGCAAATGGTGAGGGTAGATCCTTACACGGGAAGAGTGCGACTGCTGGGATCAGGAGATGGACAAGGAGAGCCGCAAGAACCTGGGGAGGTTACTGACGAGGAGGGAAAAGGCATGAAGTGAGCCGATGATCGGTGAGCGGCGTACCCGCAATACGCGGGAATGGTGGCGAGCGGTCGGCGCGTCCGGACGGGATGCCGGCGCTTGCAGTTTTGTCCGACGATTCTCGGAGCACGAAGGAGGCCGAGACGTGGTGAGGATAAGCGTAACATTGGCAGCCGCGCTGACAATGGCGCTGGCCGCGGTGGCGTCGGCGCAATCTCCGGCGTCTGCGAAGGCCCCGGACGAATTGCCGGCGCATCTGATCAAGGTGCTGCGGACAACCAATAAGGCGCAGACGAATCGTTACGTGCCGAAGGTGTACGACATCCAGTACGCGAATCCGTACAACCTTTTCCGTTGGGTGCGTAGGGCAGCCCAGATCGAGGAGGGCGGTTACTATTTCTTCGCCAGGCCCGACGAGAACGGCCAGGTCAAGGGGGGCAAAGTCGTGGTCATCCTTCCCGAATACATGCTCCCCGGTATGGACGAGATGATGGCGCTTCTGGACCGGCCGGGTCTGACGAGTGCCTCGGGCGAGATCTTCTACTACTTCCGTCCGAACCACCGGAACACCGCGGATACGGGATTCGTGCAGATGATCCAGGCGATCACTGGCAACAGCGGCGATGTGGTTGCGGACCACGAGGCCAACATGCTCCTCGTATATGCTGCGGAGAGCAAGGTGGAGGACGTCAAGCGGATGCTGCCGTACGTGGATGTGCCGCCAGCCCAGGTGATGATCGAGGCGACGGTTTACGAGATCCGTGTGGATAACGAATCGGCCCTCGGTCTCGATTACGTCGCCTGGAAGAACGGTCCGGGGCGGAACGCGTTCGCTTACCAGTTGTTCTCGGAGCAGTTGCGGGTGAACTCTCTGGACGACATGGGGGTGGTGACGGGTGACTCGATAAGCGTCCTGCCGGGCCATCGCTACAGCGCCTCCGGCGGGAACGTGGCGTGGGTGCTGGACGTGCCGAGCGCCTTCTTCGACTTTCTGGTCGTAAAGGGCAAGGCGCGCGTGATGACCTCAGCCAAGATAGCCGCCCGCAACCGCATACCGGCCTCGCTCGAGGCGGGGGACACAATACTCTATTACAAGGTCGTCAACGGTGTGGCCCCGCTCGCCGGTGTTCGGCCGACTGGGTTCCCGGTTGACCCGCAGAACACGGCGACGGTCTCGAACACCTCGAATCCCTTCCCGGATAACCGCATCGTCGTGGGTACGAGAACCACTCGCGAACTTACCGGCGATGTGGCGGGCGTGAAACTCGAGATAACCCCCGTGATCGGTGAGAACGAGATTACCCTCGATGTCGGTGTCGAACTCGTGAGCCACACCGGGTACGATGACAAGGGTGTGCCCCAACTCGTGGAGAGAAGCGCCACCAGTACCCTCCAGTTGCGCGACAATGAACAGGTGGTCCTGGGCGGCTATTCGCGAGAGGTCTTCGTCCAGCGGGCCGACAAGATGCCATGGCTGGGTTCGCTCCCGTACCTCGGGTGGCTCTTCGGGAAGGAGGGCAATACCACGGAGCGTCGGCAGGTGGTTATCGTTCTTACGCCACATGTGATCACGGACTTCGCTGCGATGGGCTATCAGCAGACCCAGATTGACGCGGCGCTGATCAAGAGCAAGGCCCTTCGGCAGCAGGCGACGGAGGTGCCGCACACCGATGTGGGGTTCGACCAGTGGCTGATGGACACCGGGATGTGAGCCGCGGCCCTCACGGTCTAAACGATGACAGGAGACTAACATGAGAAGGTCAAACGCGTTAGCCGTGACGTTCCTCGCGGCTGCTCTGGTGGCGACGTGCGCCGGGCGTCTGCTCGCGGACGGCGCTTCCGAATCATCGGGAGTGAACCGATTGAACGGCGATGCGAGTCCCGCGGCCGGTTTCAGCGCCGGTGAACAGAACAGCCGCATTGACGACTATATCTACCAGGACGAGCAGATAAACATCAATGGTCACCAGGACGCCGTGGTGAAGGTCCTTCGCGTGAACCAGAAGAACCTGATCAACGACTACGTGGTGGCCGTCTTTCCGGTGCGGAACGCGCCAGCGTTGGAACTGCGCAACCTCTTCCGTAACGTGGCCGGCGCAGAAGGAGGCCGCGCCGAAGTTATAAGCGACAAGGTGAAGGGCGAGTACTTCCTCTGGGTCGTCGCACCCAGGTTCCAGATGCCTTACATCGAGGCGGCCATAAAGGCGCTGGACGAACCGTGGGTCAAGGATGACTTCGACGGGTCTGCCGAGGCCTATTACAAGGCCAAGTTCCGCAACATAGCGAACATCAATACCATCGTTCAGGTGCCGGTAGCTGCGGCAGTGCGCGGCAGCGGTGGCGACAACACGGTGGACGTGGATACCGTCAACAACGCGGTGCTCTTCAGCGGCGAGCCCTACCGCGCCGAGTCTTACGCCAAGTACGCCGCCCAGGTGGACAAGCCGGTGCCCCGCATACTCCTCGAGGCGACAGTGTACGAGGTCGAGGTGAGCAACATGAAGCGCATCGGCCTCGACTACATCGCCTGGAAGAACGGGCCTGGCCGCAATCTGTTCGAGTTCATCTTCTTCGGCGCCGCGTACACACATCGCGCCCACAACATCACGAGCATATTCGACCCGTTCGTGCCGGCCTGGGATGATGTGGATGGAACGGTGCATTACAACGGCCATACCAACGGCTGGTTCATGGCGGCGAACTACCTCGTCGCGGCGGCCTACCTCGACTTCCTCGAAGGATCGGGCCGCGCACGCGTCGTGACATCAGGAAAACTGGTCGTCAACAACGGCCAGACGGCGTCGCTCACGGCCACCGACCAGGTGATCTACTTCCGCTCATCGCCGAACGAGAGCGATACCCCCTCCACCGGAACCGTTCCCAGCAGCGTTCCGATAGGAGAGGAAACTGGCGCACTGGTGTGGGCCAATGCTGCTGTACACAACAGGACTATCGTGAAGGACTCGAAGGTGACGGTTGGCTTCTCGATGGACATCACGCCGTACATCGCACAGGAGACCACGCAACTCGGAATAGCCCTCGAGATGGGCAACATAGTGGGTCAAACTCCCAGCGGCCTGCCGCAGGTGAGAACCCACGAGATGACCACCACGGTACTCGTGCGGGACGGCCAGCCCATCTGTGTAGGTGGCATCCGACGCGATGAGGACGTGAAGGGGACCCAGAAGATTCCCGTCCTCGGCTCGATACCCATCCTCGGATGGCTCTTCGGTCAGGAAGCGACTGGCCGCGCACAGACCGAGATGGTTATAGTACTTACGCCCACCGTGCGCTTCGGCAGCGAAGCGGACCTCGAGATGGCGAAGGAAGAGGACAAAACCCTCCGCGCCCAGGTCGAACGCCGTGCGAGGCTCCAGATCCCCGAGACCGAGTTCGGCTTCGATCAGTGGCTCATAGGTTCAGACTCCTGAGAACCGTTGTGCTGGACGGCCCCGCCCCGGGCTCCCGGGCGGGGCCGTTTCGTCTCCCGGTGGCACCGCCATAATCCGCTTTTCACGCCGATCTAATGACTTCCTAACGTTGCGGAATTACCATCACCATCGGAGGAATGAGGTATCCGCGGGTGGCGGGTGGCATTCCACAATTTTGACAGGAGGTCGGATATGAGGACTGGCACAGGATGGCTTGTCCATATGTGTGTGTTTGCCATCGGTCTGATGGTGGCAGGATCCAGCATGGGGGCGGAATCGAAGCGCGCCGGGCTGAAAGGCTACGTGCGTCTCGATGGCTCGAGTACGGTCTACCTCATCTCCGAGGCAGTCGCGGAAGAGTTCCAGAAGGAATATCCGGACGTCAGGGTGACGGTCGGGATCTCGGGGACGGGCGGCGGATTCAAGAAGTTCGGAAATGGGGAGACAGATGTCAGCGATGCGTCGCGCCCGATAAAGCCGTCGGAGGTGGAACTCTGTGCGAAGAATGGCATCGAGTATGTCGAACTCCCCATCGCTTATGACGGCATCGCCGTCGTGGTGAATCCCCGCAACACGTGGGTTGACCACATGACTGTGGCAGAGTTGAAGAAACTTTGGTCTCCCGAAGCACAGGCCAAGGTGACCCGGTGGAGCCAGGTTCGCCAGGGATGGCCGGACAGGGAGATACATCTCTTCGGCCCCGGAGTTGACAGCGGCACATACGACTACTTCACGGAGGCCATTGTGGGCAAAGAGCATTCCAGCCGAGGGGATTTCACGAGTAGTGAGGATGATAACGTCCTTGTCCAGGGCATAGCGACCGACGAACTCGCGCTCGGGTTCTTCGGGTGTGCGTACTACGAGGAAAACAGGGGGAAACTCAGAGCAGTCGCGATAGATGACGAAAAGAGCGGCAGGGGACCCGTACTACCTTCCCCGAAGACCATCACGGACGGGACTTATCAGCCGCTGTCCCGTCCCCTCTTCATCTACGTGAACAAGAAGTCACTCGACCGCCCGGAAGTGGCGGCGTTCGTCGAGTTCTACTTGAAGAATGCCGCGCGGCTTGCGAGGGAGGTCGGCTATGTTGCACTGCCTGACAGGGCTTACGAACTGGCTCGCCTGCGCCTCCAGCGACGAATTACCGGTTCGGTGTTCGGCGGGGCAGGCTCGCAGGTGGGCGTGAAGATCGAGGAAGTCCTCGCGCGCGAGGCGGCCACCGAGCCGGTGAAATAGCAATGCCCGGCGTAATGTCTCGTCCAAACCTGCAGGCTCCCCGGGACTTATCCGAGCGTGCAATCGCGGTCTTCCTGTTCCTTGCCGGGGCCCTCTCGATCCTCACGACGGCGGGCATCATCGGCGTCCTGATCGTGGAGACGGTGGGGTTCTTCCGTGAGGTGTCGGTTTTCGATTTCCTTGGCGATACGCAATGGACGCCGCTCTTCGCTCAGAAGCATTTCGGCATCTGGCCGCTGGTGGCAGGGTCGGCGCTGACGAGCCTCATCGCGCTGATCACGGCGGTGCCCCTGGGTCTCATGGGGGCGATCTATCTGAGCGAGTTCGCATCGGATCGTGTCCGTCGCATACTCAAGCCGGCCATCGAACTCTTGGCCGGTGTACCCACGGTCATCTATGGCTACTTCGCGCTGACGTTCGTCACGCCGCTCTTGCAGAGGGCCATCCCTGGCCTAGCGGGATTCAACTCGCTGAGCCCGGGGATCGTGATGGGAGTCATGATCCTCCCGATCGTCGCGTCTCTTTCCGAAGATGCCATCTACGCTGTCCCCCACGAGTTGCGCGAAGGGGCATTAGCCCTCGGCGCCAGCAGAATGGCCACCATCTTTCATGTGGTGCTGCCGACAGCGCTTTCCGGCATAGGAGCGTCCGTCATATTGGGCGTTTCGCGGGCCGTGGGCGAGACGATGATCGTGGCGATCGCAGCGGGGCAACAGCCGCGGCTGACGCTCGACCCGCGAGTCCCCATCGAAACGATGACCGCCTACATTGTCCAGGTGAGTCTTGGCGATACGCCTGCCGGAACTCTGGAGTACCGCACGATCTTCGCTGTCGGCGCGGCCCTGTTCGCGTTCACTCTGATCCTGAACACGATATCTCAGCGTCGGCGCCGCCATCTCCAGAAGGGAAGCGTGCGATGACACGATCCAACGCTCAGGCGAAGGACGAGCCAGCACTGCGTGCTCCGCAGCGGCGCGGCGCGGAGAGGGTGTTTCGCTGGGCCTGTGCCATCGCGATCATTGTGCCATTGTTCCTGCTCGTGATTCTCATCGGCGATGTGGTTGTTGACGCCTGGCCCCGTTTCACGTGGCGTTTCTTGACGGGCTTTCCGTCGAGGCGACCCGAGATCGCTGGCATCCTGCCCGCGTTGGCGGGCAGCGCAGCGCTGATGGTTCTGACCGCTGTAATCGCCATTCCGCTGGGCGTTGCCGCCGCGATCTACCTCGAGGAGTACGCTCGCCCCGGGCGACTCACTGCCATTATCGAGGTCAATATCAGCAACCTGGCCGGAGTGCCGTCCATAATCTATGGTCTGCTCGGCCTGGAGTTGTTCGTGCGTGCGATGCGATTGGGCCGAAGCCTCATCGCAGGCGCCGCGACCCTCGCGCTTCTATTGCTTCCCATGGTCATAATGGCGTCGCGGGAGCCCCTCAGGACCGTGCCGCTTTCGATGCGCGAGGCCGGACTCGCTCTTGGAGCCGGCAGATGGCGCGTGATCAGGTGCGTCGTTCTGCCGATGGCCATGCCGGGAATCCTCACGGGGATCATACTCTCGCTTGCGCGAGCGATCGGGGAGACAGCACCGCTAATCACCGTGGGCGCTCTGGCGTATATCGGGTTCCTGCCGAGGTCTTTGTCCAGCCCATTCACTGCGCTTCCCATCCAGTTATTCAACTGGATATCGCGGCCCCAGGTTGCATTCCACGCAAACGCGGCAGCGGGGATCGTCGTGCTCCTGATATTGCTGGCCATCATGAATGGTGCTGCCATCTTGCTCAGGGACAGGCTCCAACGTAGAATCAGGTGAAAGTACGCAGAATGGGAAAACCCTTGTCCATCTCGGCCCCGTCCCTCGACAGACGGATAATCCCTGCGACTTCATCGCACACGCCTGGTCGGGAGACCGAGGCGAAGATGAGGGTCGAGAATCTCAGGGCCTGGTTCGGACAGGCGGAGGTTCTCAAGGGTATAAACCTTCCCATCCATCGCCAGCGCGTGACGGCGATAATCGGTCCGTCGGGGTGCGGGAAGTCCACGTTCATCAGGTGTCTCAACCGTATGCACGAAATAGTGCGCGGGGCTCGCGTGGAAGGTCGTGTGTACCTCGACGGACAGGATATCTACGATACGCGCGTTGACCCGACGCGGGTCAGGCAGCGCGTAGGCATGGTGTTTCAGAAGCCCAACCCTTTCCCGACGATGTCGATCCGGCAGAACGTACTCGCAGGGTTGCGCTTGCAGGGTATGCGCCTGTCAGACACCGAGGAGATAGTCGAGACCAGCCTCAAGCAAGCCGCGCTTTGGGACGAGGTCAAGGGAGACCTGGATCGTTCGGGTGCCAGCCTCTCCGGGGGGCAGCAGCAGCGCCTGTGCATAGCGCGTGCCCTCGCGATGAGGCCCGATGTCCTTCTCATGGACGAACCTTGCTCGTCGGTGGACCCCACTGCAACGGCCAGGATCGAGGACCTCATCCACACCCTGCGGGAGCGCTATACGCTCGTCGTCGTTACGCACAACATGCAGCAGGCGGCGCGCATATCGGACTACACGGCGTTTCTTTACGAGGGTGTGCTGATAGAGTTCGACGAAACCTCGCGTTTCTTCACCGCGCCAAAACGGAAGGAGACGGAGGATTACATCACGGGCCGCTTCGGCTGAGGAAGATCGCGTGGTCGAACCGCGGCAGGAAGGTCCACGGGCCTTCTCCAGACGGCTACTGTGGAGGCGAACCGAGTGTCCCAGCAACTGCAGCGTGAATTGGATAAACTTCGCCGGCGCGTGCTGTTCCTGGCCGCAACGGTGGAGGATGAGATCCAGCGCGCGGTCCTTTCACTCGAACGGGGAGATGAGGCTCTGGCCGAAAAGGTCATCGAAGACGACCAGCGGGTTGACGAGATGGAGGTGGAACTCGAGGAGGAATGCCTGAAGGTACTCGCCCTGCATCAGCCCGTTGCAGCAGACCTGCGTTTCATCGTGGCGCTCCTCAAGATAAACAACGACATAGAACGTGTCGGCGACCTGGCGGTGAACATTTCCAAGCGTGCGCTATTTCTCATGCGTCACGAGAGAATCGAGATACCGTCAGGACTCTTCGAGATGTCAGAAAAGTCCCGGACCATGCTCAGGCTTTCCCTCGATGCGTTCGTGAACCGCGATGCCGATCTGGCGCGCAGGGTCTGTGCCCTGGACGATGAGGTGGATGCGATCAGAGGGCGCTTGCGCGAGGGCATCGAAGCCGAGATGAAGGAGCATCCGGAGCGGATCGGATCCTACATGCGCCTCGATGGAATCCTCAGACACCTGGAGCGCCTCGCAGACCATGCTACCAACATCGCGGAGGACGTGATCTACATGACCACTGGCGAGGTCATCCGCCATCGCCTGGGCACTGCCAGGCAGGATTGAGAGCGATAATCTCCCGGTCAGACGGGGCTACTTTTCGAACTCGATTGTCCCGAAGCAGTGCGGAAGGTGGAAGTCCAGTTTCTCCACCGGAGACCACGATGCCCAGTGCGGGTGGGAGGTCCTGTCGCCGCACTTGTAGAAGTTCGCTCGCCACTCCCGCCCGGGAATGTTTCCGAGCGGTCCCGCGTATTTCTCGATCAGGGCGAACGGTATCCGAAACTCCAGCGTCCACTCCGTGGGTTCTTTTATCTCCGGTTCCACCACGGCCGGCATGGAGTGGTATACGGCAACCATATCGCCATCGGCCTTCGGAAGTTCGATGAAGCCCCGGAACCCGCCGTCGGGACGGCGCGTCGTATCGGTCACGTAATAGACGAGCATTGTGCCGCCGCAATTCCACTCGAAGTTGAAATAGCCTGGCCCCACGTCGGGCTTGACGAAGAACTCCACGCAACTGTCGCGGCACGTGTATCCCTGATAGCGCGTCTCGACGGAGCGCACATACCGGTCGAGGACGTGGAATATGCCGTAGATATTGGACGGGTCGTAAAGGAGTTTGGCCCGGGTTCGCGGCCGGTGGTCACTGCTCTCGGGCCTGAAGTTGGACAGTTCCACGGCCTCGACCCATTGCCAGGCCGGACCTGTCCAGAGTCCCTGGAGTTCCGGCTTTTCCTTTGCGCGGCGCACCACGTATCTCATTGCAGTCTCCCTTTCTCAAATGGGTTTCACGCCGCCCATCTTGTAGTTCTTGTCAACCGTGTACAGCCGCCTGACGGTACGGTCGGCGTTGACGTGTGCCGCAACCACGCGGCCCGCGAATATCACGTGGTCGCCCGTGCGCATCTCTCCGTCGAGAACGCATTCGAAGTTCGCGACCGCGTCGGCAAGGAGAACGCCGTCGATCTCCGTCGCCGGTGCCGTTGGCGTCTTCCGCACCGCGAGTTTATCCACGTCTCTGCCGGATTTCGTGCCGAAGAAGAGGGCATCCTCTTCCATCCCGGTAGAGGGAAATGCGACGACAAACTGCCTGGCTTGCCTGATCGCTTCGAGCGAGTACCGCGTGAGCCCCACGCTGATCGCGAGCATCGGTGGGTCATGGGACGTGCACATCACCCATCCGAGCGTAATGGGGTTCTGTTTTCCCTGCGGGTCTCGCGCGATCGCTATCGCGACGGGCTCAGGGTACTTCCGCGCGATCGCCTGCGCATACGGCACTTTCACCTGCATTGGGCGCGTCTCCTCGTGGACGAACTCCGGTAGCGCTCGACATTGTAAGTACTGGCTGTCCCCGGCGCAACGCGGTCCTTGCCTCGGGTTCGGGGAGGTGCTAGATTCATCGGGGAAGAGCATTTCTGGGAGAGTCGCGAAGATGACAAAGAAGGAGTTGATGAGGGCCTACTACCTCCTCCGCCTCGCGCGAAGTTTCGAGACCCGCGTGGCCGAGCAATATGCGAAGGGGCGGATCGGCGGGTTCTGCCATCTCTATTCTGGCGAGGAGGCGGTGGCGCTTGGAGCCCTGTGGCATCTCCGCGAGGAAGACTACGTCATCGGTTCTTACCGAGATCATGCTTACTATCTCCTTCGCGGCGGCGATCCCGGCAGGGCCATGGCCGAACTCTTCGGCCATTCCGATGGATGCTGCAAGGGCAAGGGGGGCTCGATGCACCTCTTCGATCGGCAGATCAACTTCCTTGGCGGCTACGCCATCGTCGCCGGCATGTGCCCGATAGCGACCGGCCTTGGACTCGCCATCAAGAAAAAGCGCGAAAAGCGGGTGGTCCTGTGTTTTTTTGGTGATGGCGCGACGAATCAGGGCGTTTATCACGAGGCACTCAATATGGCGTCTCTCTACAACGTTCCCGTCGTGTGGGTCTGCGAGAACAACCAGTACGCGATAGGTACCAGCGTGAGCAGATCCAGCGCCGTGACTTCGTTGGCTAAGAAGGCGCGGGCATACGGAATGCCAACTTACAAGGCGGATGGAATGGATTTCTTCAAGATGCAGTCGGTCGCGGAGCGGGCCATTGCGGACGCCCGCGCCGGCAAGGGACCATCGTTCATCGAGGCCAAGTGCTATCGCTATCGCGGGCACTCGATGTCCGACCCGGCCACGTACCGGCCGCCGGAAGAGGTGGCGCTCTGGAAAAAGCGAGATCCCATCCCGAGGCTCAAGGCCATTATCCAGCGCGATTTCGACGTGCCCGATGCCGAGTTCGAGGAGATTGACAGCCGCGTCAGGAAGGTCCTCGACGAGGCGGTTGCCTTTGCGGAGGCCGGACAGGAATTGCCGCCCGAGCGGCTTTACGAGGACCTGTACGTGGAGAGCATTCCCCGTGGCTAGACTGAGTTATCGCGACGCCCTCAACCAGGCGCTGCGGGAGGAGATGCAGCGCGATGAATCGGTGATCGTGTTCGGAGAGGATGTTGCCCTTTACGAGGGTTCGTTCAAGGTCACGAGGGGCCTCCTGAAGGAGTTCGGCGAGGAACGGATATTCGACACCCCGATATCCGAGGCCGGCCTCGTCGGAGCGGCAATCGGCCTTGCCCTGGGCGGGATGCGACCCGTCCTGGAACTTATGACGGTAAACTTCGCGCTCGTCGCCATGGACCAGATAGTGAACCACCTCTCACTCATGCGATACATGTTCGGCGGTCAGTTCACCCTTCCCGTCACGATCCGCATGCCGGGTGGGGGTGGGCATCAACTCGGGGCCCAGCATTCCCACAGCCTTGAGGCGTTCTTTGCGCGCGTCCCTGGCCTCATCGTCGTCTATCCGGGATGGCCGGCTGACGCGAAGGCGCTCCTCAAGGCCGCTATCAGGGAGGATAACCCGGTCATTTTCCTGGAGCACGAGGGCCTCTACAATTACGAGGAGGACGCGCCGGATGAAATCGAACCCGGCCATTTGGGTGAGGCCAGGGTCATTCGAAAGGGGACTGACGTCACTATCGTCAGTTACGGCGGCATGATACACGTTGCATCCCAGGCTGCCGAGATGCTCGCTGCCGACGGCGTGAGCGCCGAGGTTGTGGATCTTCGTACACTCCGCCCCTGGGACAAGCAGTGTGTGGCCTCTTCGGTCGCGAAGACACATCGTGCCGTTGTGGTGGAGGAGGGGCCGCCGGTCTGCGGCATCGCCGCCGAGGTGGCGGCGAGCCTGTGCGAACTCGTTTTCGACGAACTCGATGCCCCCATAGAGCGCGTCACCGGGGCCGACGTACCCATGCCGTACGCGAAGAACCTGGAGCAGGCTTGCATACCTCACGCGCCCGACGTCGTGCGCGCTGCCAGGAAGGCGCTTGCCCGCTGATACTTCAGGGGGACCATGAATGTACGAAGTCACGATGCCCAAACTTTCCGACAGCATGGAAATAGGCAAGATAATCAGGTGGCGCGTCAAGACTGGCGATACGGTGCACGAGGGGGACATTCTCGCCGAGATCGAATCCGACAAGGCCACAATGGAACTGGAATGCTTTCGCGATGGCGTCGTGGCCGAGATCCTGCGGGGCGATGGAAGCGAGGTGAACGTCGGCGAGGTTATCGCGCGGATCACGCCACTCGCCGGCGCAGCACCGACCGCGGCTCCGGAGGCAACCTCCGGGGTCCGTGAGACCTCCAGTGCCGGGCCGGAGCGGGTCCCCGCGGCTGACGCGCGCTCGGGCGAACCCGATGCGGGCCGACGCGTCCGCATCTCCCCTTATGCGCGCAAACTGGCCGAGGCCAAGGGGATTGATTACTCGACGATACGCGGGAGCGGGCCAGGCGGGAGGATCATCGCGCGAGACCTCGAGGCCGTCGCTGGCGAAAAGTCGGCCACGCGCGCTGAACCCGCGGCCACGCCCTCGGTGCCCCCGGCATCAGTTGCGTTCCCGACCGACGACCTTCCTGCTCTCGATGTCTCGGCCGCCGAGGCAGAGGTCGCCGATGCGCCGTTTCGTCTGCGAACGCAGGCGCGAAGGCTGATAGCCACCAGCCGTTCCGTCCCGCAGTTCTCCGTGACTGCGGTTGCTGACGTCACCGCGCTTCGTGCTCGCAAGGCGGAATTCAAGGAGAAGTACGGCGCTACCATGACTCACCTCGTGATGCGGGCGTGCCTCATCGCGCTCGCCCGCCATCCTGCCATCAACCGGAGTTACGACAGGGGTAAACTCATCCTGTGGAAGGGCGTTAACCTCGGTCTGGCCGTGGACACCGAGGAGGGTCTCTCTGTGCCCGTGCTCAGGAACGCGGAGGCGCTTTCGTTTCCGGATCTTGTGGCGCGCACGAATGAACTCGTCGAAAGGGCGCGCGCAGGGGCGCTCAATGCCGAGGACCGCAAACACGCATCGTTCACGATCACGAACCTGGGAATGTTCGATGTCGAACACTTCGTGCCCATCGCCAACTGGCCTTCGGCGGTCACCCTCGCTGTTGCTTCGGCGCGACCGGCCCTTGTCGTTATGGGCGATGCAATGCGTGTCAGCCACGTGATGAGGCTGACGGCAACCTGCGACCATCGGGCGGTGGACGGGGCGACGGTCTCGCGTTTTCTCGCTAGCGTGTGCGAGGCGCTAGGGAACCCCGATACGCTCACCGCTGCGTAGGCGATGCTTCAGCGGCCGAGTGACCGCTTCAGAAGTTGTGCCTCGTGCGCCCACGGGGTGTCGCCGAACTGGGCGATGATGGTGTCGCAGGCTTCGGCAGCCCGGGATGTGTCGCCCCTGGCGATCGCGCGGCGGGCCTGTTCGAGGAGCCCCTTGCATACCGGCTCGGCCTCCTGGAGACGCAGGGCCTGCGCAATTAGTGGATCCTGCGTCAGCATCGCAAGTCGTTCCCGCGCGGTCTGCGCCGAACGTGTGTCCGGGTATTCCTCGACGAGC